>Ga0208104_1000070_pt1 | contig 18927 bp, 47 predicted proteins | sample CryBogCBE29May09_FD_185503 | JGI IMG/M metagenome (GOLD analysis project Ga0208104, IMG submission 185503) | Freshwater microbial communities from Crystal Bog, Wisconsin, USA - CBE29May09 (SPAdes) | ecosystem: Environmental > Aquatic > Freshwater > Lake | place: Crystal Bog, Wisconsin, USA... | reverse complement strand
CTCCTCAGATGCTTGAAGCAATATATGTGCTTATTTGCCAGCTACCTCCAGTTTCGGAGTGGAAAATGCCCAAATCTGGAGAGATTAAATTTGATATAGCCGATAAAGTATTTCTTAACGAGCAAGAGTGCTATGCGACTTACACCTTTGATGCCGAGAAAAAGACCCATGAAATACTGGTAAGCATATCAATGAATACAAGTTTTGAACACATCTTAACAAGTCTTCTCCATGAGTGCATACATATGCGAAGAACACGCAGAAGTAATGAATGGGATTTACATGACAGCACATTCAAGAAATATGCAAAAATTATTTGCAAAGAATATGGACTCAATAGAATTGGGTTTTAAATTTACCCATGATTAGCAAATTTACCAAAATATTTATTTCTTGCTTCGGTTGCCACCAAGTCAGCTAATTCAATATCATCAAAACGACCTATTTTTATACTTTTTTTATTTACTGTTAAAGAAACTAACCATTTTTTTGTAAATTTGTCCCAAGATACATTTTTATAATTAGATTTATTTCTAATGTTAATTTTTTGATTTAAAGAATTTTGTGCTTTTGTGGTTTCCCTTAAATTTTCTATTTTATTGTTAAGTTTATTGCAATCTATATGATCTATGTATTCAGGTAAATAACCTTTAAACATTAAAAAAATTAAGCGGTGGATTTTATATTTTTTATTATTCAGTTGCACAGAATAATATCCATTTCCAATTGACCCTACTTTTACGCCAACATATTTTTTTCTATAATTAATTTTTGAAAATAATTCGCCATCTTTATATTCAAAGATGGATTGTAAATACTCTTGGGTTATAATTTGTTCAGCCATGCAATACTCCTATATTGTGGTGGTTAGAAGCCCTTATTGGTTTGCAGACCTTTAAGGGTTTTGTTTATTTTAACATAAATATGCCAAACTAATTTGTGAAGAATATAAATTACCAAGAATAGGATTTTAAGATGTACCAATAATGATACAAAAGTTACTTAAAGATAACTAATGCATCACATATTATGCAAATGTTCCCGTTCGGTAACATTATGGGTAAATAGTTTGAATTATTTGCCAAAAGTTACCGAACGGGTTATTTACAAGAAATATTTCAAACTATTTAAAATCTGTTGACTTAATAACTGGCTTTTCATATGCTGACCTAGCCATTTCTAAACCAGATTTCAACTCCTCGATAGTGTCACCAAGTAACTTTACAGAACAAAACCCTGTCGGTTTTCCTATGGCGTTGTAATAAACTTCACAAATTTCATAAGTGGGCTCTTTGGTTACTTCATCCGTAGTTTTTACTATTCTATAGTTCCACATCATTAAACCTCTCCATCTCTACCAAGTCTTCTTTTGGAGCAATGTAAGACTCGGAAGATTCAATAGCTCGCTCAATGATTGCCATTAAACCTTCTCCGGATAAAAAATTGATTGTCTCCCTATCTAGTTCAACTGTAGCAATTGCTGATCCATCTTCATTCTCTGAAATTATTTCTAATTTAACCTTCATTTAATCACCTCTGTGTTATTAAATAATTCATATAACTCCCCATTGTTCTGCCATAGCATCAGCAATACCTTGAAATGTTTTATTCCTCATTTTTTCTCTTTCTTTTGGTTTAAGTTGTGATGATTCATAAAACCATTTACTCATGCGTTTACCGCTTTTAAAAGTTATTACTTCACCTTTATCTACAATATTAGTAGGCTTTAATAAAGGTAAATTTTTTAGCCATAAACAAGTAGCTTTAGTTGTACCATGCCCATATTCGTATGGCTGAATAATTTGTTCTGGTTTGCGCCATATAGTTGACATAATTCCGATAGGATTTTCTATCGCATATTTTGGAATATTAGAGTTTGCCAAAATCATAAAAAAATCAATACCTTGTTGCTGCCGACCATCTGCTCTTTTTTTTTCAAAATGTCTTGCACCACTAGCCGCTAAATGGGTGCATGGTGGATGAGCAATCATCATATCCCATCCATCGTTAATGATATCTAATACTGATCCTTGATAATGGTTGCCTGGCAATTCATTAGGTTCAAGATCACATGACCATGCATCATGCCCAATTTTAGTAAACGCATCTCTAACTGTTCCACTAAATTCACAAGCTATAAGAATTTTCATTTAATCACCTCTGCTGATTTAAGTTCACCTGTTTCGCCATCGAATGTAAGTTTTAAGTTGTCAACAATATAAGCACAAGAAGTTAAATTTATACTTTCTATGTAAGCTGACGAAATTAAAGCATACCGAACAATATCAGGCTTTGGCTCTGGTTTAATTCTTGCATCGTCACAATAATCAAATGAACCCAATCTTGTAATTTCATACCATTCTTTAGTTTGGAAATTCCATCCCTCACATTGTTTACCATCAAGAAATGCTTTTATAACTTCTTCGTATTTATGCTTCATTTAATCACCTTTGACATTTTTAAATCACCTGTTTCTCTATCCCAAACAAGTTTAAGATTTGCATTAATTTTGTCTACGTAATTAATTGATGGTTTGTGTGTTAATTTATTTCTACTAACATCCAAAAATTCAACAATGTCTTGTGGTTTTATACGAAATATATAATTGTCGCAAGTAAAAAACTCAAGGTTGTCTACAGGAAACCATGCATTGTCATCCCAATGCAATGTGTTGTGAAATTCAACTTCTTTGCCATGTAGCCACGCAATAATTAAAACTTCATGTTTGTGTATCATTCCCAATCCTTTTTAAATAAACATCTAATTTTCCACATTAACAAATTTGTTACACTTCTATCTCTTAGTTGCTTTTGGAGATTGTGATTCATATTTAATAACTCACTGTGGTGCATGGCTAATAAATTGTAAGCCTTCTGTGCATCTTCTAATGTAAACTCATAAACCCACTTTGCATCTTTCATATTTTCCCCGTAATATATTTAAAACATACATACACATACGCCACTATAAGGGCGTTTAACCAAACGCTAAATAAAAAATCAATTAAACGGCCCATATCCTATACTCCCTCTCGCTAGTTCGGTTAAAAAAATAATTAATCCACACATTGTGGAGGCTATTACTAAACTAAAAATAAAAAGTTTCATCTATCTCTCCGTTTCAATTGTTTCAGTAAATTGCTTTGTTATCTTGCCACTACGTTCACTATACCTACTTTCTGTTACTACATTTATTGGGCATTTAGTGAAGTAGTGATTATGACTACCCGAGTTCCATGTGTAAACTGTACAACCATCTACCTCTGCGTATACATGGGGTGTTGACTCTGCAATACGCCTTGCTCTATGTTCTTCCGACTCAGGTGAAACTACCCACCATATACCGGCAGCGGCGGTACAAACACACATAAGGAAAAACCCAATAAGACATATTGGAACAACATACTCAAATAAAAAATTTTCACAATAATCAATAATACTTTTCATCTCTTACTCCTTTATCTTTGTTGATATGTTTTCAGCAAACGTAATTAACCCATCAGTAAACCGATCTCCGCCGTCAACATAAAATCGTAACTCGCCAAATTTTGATTTAACTTGGGTAGCTACAACCTGTGGCAACTCATGGGCATCCAAGTATGTTTGTATGGAATGACATAGCGTATCTAGTAAATCATACCAACCATCGCCACACTCAAATCCCCAGCACATGCATGTATCCATTTTGTCCCAATTGCGTTGTGCAAATATCTTTGGATACTTAATACATAATGCATCATCTAACTCTTTATTCATTTATTCCCCCTATAACCAACTGTTTTTCAAAACAAACTTTTTACGGTTTCTGCCATATGTTGTTACATCTATTTGCCTATACTTCAACTTCAACTTCTTATTAAATCTTATTGCACTATTTAAATTAGTTGTTTCAATAAAGTTTTTCCATAACCCTGGCTTCTCAATTGGTCTGTTCACATGGACTGAATACAATGTGCGCCTATTCCAACAGCGTTTCATTTGTGAAATCCTTTCCAGTATTGGACCTTGCTTTTTAAATTCTCAATTTCTTGGTCTTTATCCTCAATTAAATTTTCATACGAATGGATAATGTTCTTTTGTGCAGACATTTGGTTTCTATATAAATCAAATGAAATTTTGTGACTGTTTAAATAAAATACTGCATCTTCTGTTGCTTTCTGATACTCATCCCCTTTGGCATATTCGTCTAGCTTCTCAATCACTTCGGTGATGCTCATCCATGTTTTTGGTTCATTCATTTCTCACTCGCTTTCTTTAATTCTTTAAGTTCTTTATCTAACTCAACTGACATATCTCTATACTTAATCCACCAAGTTTCGTATGACATACTTGCTGCTTTTGCCAATGCTAATTCTTGTTTTAATTTTTCAATCTCTTGTGCTTGTTGTCGTAGCATATTTGCTGCTGCCAAAAGTTGTTCTCTGTTGCCTAACCAGTTTTTTAAAGCATCTGCTAATTTATTTGGTGTCCATTCCATATACGATGGTTTAAGCCTTAAAGTCATTTTTCACCTCTACTTGCTTTAAAAAGTATTTCTGCAAAAAATTCACTCATCTTTACTCTCCCTAAAGAAATCCGTTGCTGGCGCTTTTGTTTTTCCATAAAACATTTCTTTAGAAAATGCACCTAAAATAGCTGCTTTTGCTTCTTCACGGTCTTTTTTAGGTAAATCAGCTACCGATTCTTCAAGACATTCCATTACGCTTTTTCTTATTTCTTCATCAGTTAATTCATATGCAACAACTGCTTTACCATTACACAAATCATGTATTGCCTTGTTTAAACTATCTGGTAACTTTTCACCATCAAGCAAATCAGATAACATCTGCCACATTCCGTTTGTAATCATTTCTCACTCGCTTTCTTTAGTATTGCTCTTGCAAAATCATGTATTTCATACAGTCTTTTTTTACCAAATGGTTCGCTGACTTCTTTATACACTTGGCTTATTTCCTCATCTGTTAGTGCTTTTCTTGCATCGCATCTAAAACATCCTTGCTTACAGTATTGGCATTCTGTATCTTTCGTTAGTTCACTCATTTTTCACTCGCTTTCTTTAGTATTGCTCTTGCAAATTCATATATTGGTGCGTAACCTTTAATTTCGGGAATAGAACTATAAACTTTTTCTATTTCCTCATCACTCAATTCACGAAATTTATATTTTTCACGCAAAGGTCTTGCTTCAGCATAAAACTTTTCCACTTGTTCTTTGCGAAAAATATCATCGTCTTCATCAATCAATTCTTTAAAATCATTTAAAACTTGTTCATTTGCCTTTTGAATCAATTGATACTTTAAATCTTGATTGGAAATCTTTAAATCTGCTATTTCTTGTGCTTGTTGACGCAACATATCAGATATTTCTTCAAGAAATGGATTGTGATTTTCACTTTCAACTATTTCTATTAATTCATTTGCAGTCATTTGTCACTCGCTTTCTTTATAGGCAAACAAAGTAATTAATTCAACTCTGGTGTAATTTCCATAACATCCATCATCAAAGCTAATTCTTGGACCGCCAGCAATAGATAAACTTTCAATAACCCCTTCAGATTCATCATCTATCAAAATGACTCGATCTCCTATCTTTGGTTCACGAGAAACAGATAATTGAGTAATTTGTTTTTTTAAATTATTAATTTCTTGTGCTTGTTCTTTAATTTTATTAACTGCTTTAATGTTTAAATCGGTAGAAGATGCTTGAATGCCTAATAAATCTTTTAACTTTTGTATTTCTTTTTCTTGCATTTCACATTTATTTTGCAATGAAATAATAAAACTTGGATTTTCTCTCAATAATTCATCTAATTCATTTGCAGTCATTTTTCATTCGCTTTCTTTAAAATAAATTTAGTCCATCCCCAAATATCAAAAACACTTCCCCCATCGGAAATAAATTTTTCCAACTCCTTAGCTATTTCTTCATCAGTTAATTTACGCATTGGATGGGTGTAAACAGGCATATAGCCATCTATTTCATGTTCATATATATTAAAAAAATAACCACAATCTGGTGAATATTCTTTTTTAATCCAAGCAATAGGCAACTGTTCAGAATTTCCGATTGGTTCACTTTCTTCTTCTGGTGGATTAGGTAATGGCATCCAATGGGTAACATCCATTTTCCATGCTGCATCATTACTTTGAGTCCATCTATATTCATAATAAAAAGCAAAATATATTTTATGAATATATATTCCTCTAGAATTTTTTAAATTGTAGGCTAAGACCACGTTGCTATTATCAGGCAGCCTATCATTAACACTAATCCATTTATTCATTTTTCTAACCTCACTTTTCCCATATATTCCCAATCTATAAGATTAATCATTTTTTTTGAAATAAATCTCATAACTCCATTTTTAGTATCGTTATAGGCATAAAGGTATTGAACATCAAAAGTATCTTCATCGTAATATTCTTTTGGCTTTGGCTCTGGTTTAACCCTATATTGACCACTCAAACTCCATGATGGATTTTTTGCGGGTTGCCACATAAAATCATCATAATATTCAATCTCTGCGCCATCAGCCCAAGCCTTTATTAAATCTGAATGTTTATGTTTCATCTTTGCTATCCTCAAAAAAATCGCTTAACTTAAAGCCCTTGGATTCTAGCAAGAGTTTTGCCTTATCTAACGCGCGTTTTGTTTGCATATGAGCTGTCTTCATTGGCACATTTAATTCTTTACCCATGTCGTCATATTTCATTAGTTCATTTTGTTCCATGCTTACTCCGGCAAAGTTCTTTCTCTTTTATTGTAAAATCTGGACTGATCTCAGCTAACGAGCAGTCTTTGATTGATTGTATATTGCCGTCTATATTTAGCAAGGCTCTTAGCAAGGCAATGTGCAATAAAACAACAACAGAAATACTAATACTCAATATAAGTAATTTCATAAAACCACCTTTTTCTCATATAAAATAAAATCAGAGACAGGGTATTTCATTTGCGTCCCATTGACCCATACGGCATTAACCAAATCATCTGCAATATAGAAACACCCGTCAATTGTTATCCCTTCAGATGTATACATATAAATACGATTTAATTTTTTATAAACCTTGCCATCTAAGTCTTTACAGACTTCATTGGTGATAATAATTTTGCCCCCAGCATTGTTATTGATCCAAGCAATGCCTTCCGCCGCCGATAAAAAACTTACAAATAAAAAGGATAACAATATTTTTTTCATTCACCATTCTCCAAATTTAAAATTGCTCTATTTAAATACCATTGGGCTTTCTTAAGATCTTGCAATCTATTGCCTTTGTAATCTGCTCGCGTAATGTATTTAACAACATTTCCGAGATGGTAATTAAGTCCTTTAGCTTCAATGAAGTCGATAGTTTCGATACCGCCAACCTTATAATGGCTTGGATGGTTTACCGCATCACATTTAGGCTCTTCTTCCTCCCACCACTTTGGGTGTTCTGGAGAAGGCGGCGTTGTATCAATTTCTTTATACATTTTTCCGGATATCCCTGTAAATTCTTTCATTTCATTTTCCTTTGTATTTTTGGGTACTGTTCTTGTTAAAACAACTGTTACATTTCCATCTTTTTACATTTTTATTTGCGGTATTAATAAACTTCATATCCGCCACCAACTTAAACGTCTGACACGAGCTACAAAACTTCTTATCCAACCTTTTTTCTCCTTGCTTTTACAATCCCCTCTTGAGGGTTTAAATGTTCCATCATTAAATCAGCCATATCAAAAGATAAACTAACAACCATTTCATTGGGGTAAACACTTTTTTGAATCAACCCCATCATTGCTAGTCCAGCATATATGGCTCGCAGATGCTCTTTGTCCTCATTGCTCATTTATTCTCCATTAAGGTTCTTATTTGCGTCATAACAAGATCATCCAATCTAAGGTTTTTGTAAGCAAAGTCTGTAATTCCAGGAGTTCTCTTAATCTCAGCAACAACATCTCTAATGGCTTGGTTATACCCACTTCGATACTGATCTCCGCCATCCAGCATCATGCAGATTGCATCACGGATCAACCCAGATGCCTTTCTTTGCTTAGCAAGGCCTGATATCTTGTCGTGATACTCTTTAGGGAGATACACGCTATAAGGTATCAGTTTCTTTTCAATTACTCTTTTTTCCATGCTTCAAATCCTTTTTTAAATTGAATGAATTTCTCTCTTGCCGCATCGTTGGTTTTAAGGTCTGCTCTTGAATCAATATCAAAATAAAACTTAAACCATTCGGTGCATTCGCCTTCAGACGATATCGTGTCAGAACAAGCTACATCAACATACATCCAAAAGTCCCTATCTCTGCATAACATTCCGGCAGATGCTACCTCTGGATGGTGTTTAGGGCGCTCATAAGGCATCTCCTCATCATTCAAACGTACCATAACCACCATATACCGAGAACCAACAAAGTCACGCATCAAGTCGCCAGGCAAGTCATCCGGATGGACTGCGATACTTAGCAGATAACCATCTTTAGACTGCCTTAACCCTGTTTTAACGCCTTCAAATTGAATAGTATCTGCCATACTAGAACGGTATAGATTCGTCGTCATCTTCCTCTTTAGGAGTATTTTCCTTCGGAGAAGGAGTCATTGTATTTAATTTCAATGATAGATATTTTGTGCCAGTGGTCGGAGACTCAGCAGTCCATCCGCTGAATTTAATTTCAATCAATTGGCTTGTAGATTCTTCAATTAAAGACATAATGTAATGCTTGTCTAGCTTCATAGATCCAAACATATCGGGAGACTTTTCATGCTTCTTGTCTTTAGTTCTAAATAAAGCACCGCTATTTGGGTAATCCATTATGATAATTCCTTCTTGGTGATGTTAAAAACGTTGATAATTTCTTCGTAAACAGTAATATTTGTTTCTTTTAACTTGTCGTAAATAACGCGATTTACCTTATAGATATTGTTGACATCATCCTTTGTCTTTGCAATCGCCAATAAAATATTGGTTGCTTCTTGGACGGTTACTTGCCACTCTCCCTCCTCTTTAAGTTTTAATTGCCACGGACCTTCCTTGCCTTTTAAATTCGCTGAATCAATCTTTGGCTTGGGAGTCTCTTCTTTAGGCTCTTCTTTTGTCTCTACCTTAGGTTCAACCTTTGCTTTTACTTCTACTTTTGCTGGTGGCTCAACGGCATCTACAGAATCGTGCTCAACTAGATCAAGCGCCATTAGATAAAGGTATCTGCGAAAATACGTATGGCTACTACCCATTAGCTGGATAGGCTGCACACGATCCATACTCGCCATTACTAACGGGGAAGTGAAGGTAACAAATGATCTCTCCTCGCCATCCACATCATAAATAGTGAGGTATGCCGTATCTGTGGTAAATGAAACCACTCCGCATAGGCCTACATCATTAAAAATACCGGTAACAGCTGGCATGAAGTCGCCTAATTCAAAGTAATTAAACTTGGCAAATGCATTCTTACCGGATTTACTCAATGAAATCTTATTAAGCTGATTTCTAGCCTCTTGCAGTTTTTTATAAACAGTCATGTCTTACTCGCTTTCTTTGATTGCATAATTTAATTCTTTTAACATGCCATCCACAATATAATGAAAAATTTTAGGCTCATGCTCTTCATCTGAAAATACTCTTCGAATTTGAAATATTTCTTCTTTAGAGTTGTATTTATATAATTGAATGTGTAATTTTTCTTCAAGCATTAAACGTTCTCCAAATTTGTATAGGCAATTCTTCCCGTATATTTATACTTAACTACTTCAGAATCAAAATCATGTGAAACAGTAAGCATTGGAAGTCTTCGCCAATACATTACTATGCGTGGATTTGCGGATAAAAAACTTAATAAATCTATTAAAAATTTTTCTTTGGCTTTTTGTTCCGTGTCAAACCCCATGTCATATCCATCAGAACTTGGATTAACCCCAAAAAAAGCGCCTTGCCATTTTGTGCGACCAGGCTCGGGAATAGCACCAAAACCCGCTAATTGAACATCATCACTCATTTTTCCCTCGCTTTCATCATTGCATCAGCAAACCTATAAACTTCTTTGGCATAACATTCAAACATAATTTCTTCACTTGCCCATCGACCATTAGTACTAAACCAATCTTTAGTACTCAATATTCCTTGCAATGCCTTAGCAGCGAAGTAATCTCTTAAATCCATACCATCTTCACCATAAGAAGTGTGATTTTCAATTGTTGTTGGAAATGCTTTCATTTACTCACCCCACATTTATAAACAACATCTTTAACTCGGTGCGTACCCATTTGTGTGCAATCTCTTTGCCATTCTTTTTCATTTATTTCACTACCAAAACAAAAAATAAAACCAACAACCATTATTAAAATTCCTGAATTTATACTTGTAACTAACCAATCATTATTCATTTCTTACTCCTCAATGTAACTTTTATATAGGGTTTCAGCATGTCTTGGCTTATGATAGAATTTTCTATTCTTAAAATCCTTTTCCTCCAAAAAGGCATTAGGTTGCTCCAACATAATTCTATCTATTGCAAGATTTAATAACTCATTCGGCTTACCAAATAAAGGATCTTTTGGATCTCTTGCTACTGCCCGTAACATAGCTTGTTGTCTTTCACCTAGCATTTTTCTCTCCAAATAAATAGTCTTTGCGATATTCTGATGGTGGCGTCCATCCCGTTTTCTTCCATGTTGCTAATACGTCAGAACCAGACTTATAAACAAATCTTGAATTCTTTATGGTTGCTAATTCACTCATTGCTTCTCCAAATATTCTTTATATTGATTACAAAATTGATTGACTTGGCAATAATCCTTACACCGGCGTCTTTCCCCTTTTCTTACTTCTAATTCATACCCCTTGCCGAGCTCAGCCAACTTTTGGTCGGCTTCCTCTTGAGTTGCGTGTAAAGATTTTGCCCTTACTCCGCCCGTCTTTTTGATTGCATAAACTGTTTCCGTTTCCCACATTTCTGATGGTGTGCAAGGCGTATAACCCTCTCCAATTTCTGTAGATAGATGCGCGTTGCTATGTAAGGTAATGCGATCCTTAATAAACTGTTCTCTTTCCGCAAAACTCCATAAGGTAATTGGAATTACTTTAATGGGGGCTTCTGGGTAGTTTTCTTTAGTCTGAGACTCTCGCTTATTCCAATCACGAATAATAGCCACAATGCCTAAATCAGTCACTCGTATTCCTTTAGCAGCTTCGACAAGATATGCATAAATATTTAACTGTTGTTCCCATTCAGCCTTTTCTTGCATTGCTGCCCAAGCACCCGTAGTCTTGTAATCTTTGACGCTAATACCTTGATCACTGATTTCTTGAAGGTCAATTGCACCGGAAATATTCCATCCATCTACTGTAGTGTGGATTCTTTCCTCAACAATTGTTCCCTCTGTTTTCCCATGCTCTAAGATAGAGTGCATGGCAGTGCCGAATAATGCAAATATTTTGTCAGCCACATCTTCCTCGAGATCATCCCAATGCTTACGTTTTAATTGAACAATCTGCGGACTATTTAATAGTTCTGTAACAGATAGGTGAGCTCTCCCTTTTGAATAAGTAGATCGCTTTGTTAGATTGACAAATACTTCTGGTAAACCAAATTTATTAGTGAGATGCATTTTTTATTTCCTTGAAGAATTTTTTAATTGTTGAAACGTGCCATAAGTTTTTTTTCATCTTACTTGCCTGCCAAATATGATTGCGATTTAAAACACTTTTTTGGGATAAATCAGGCTTTGGAAAATTACCAGCATAAATTCTTTGTTCTAAACATTTTTGATTTATTTTAAAAATATCAATTAAATCTCTCATGCATAAACAACTATCATCTGCAAGGTCTTTCAACCATTCCGGCTCGCTGATATTTGTGTAATCTATTTTCATGATTCCCCCTTGTGTATAATAACAATATCAAACCCATTTAACGGTGTCAACAGATGATACATCTATTTATTCATGTGTGATAAAAAACAACACATCCTTTATTTTCCTTATCCGCCCTCAGTCAACAACATGTATCTAGCATCCGGACATAGAAGATATATTTCCAAGAGAGGGATGGATTTTAAATCTGCGGTGGCTAATATCTGTCAAAGTTTAGAAGGATTCGGGGATTCTAAGGTAGAAATATCCATAGTGTTGTATCCGCGCGACAAAAGATTGTTGGATATAGATAATTGTTGCAAAGCAATATTAGATTCTATGCAAGGCTATATGTATGAAGATGATCAGCAAGTCTGGAAATTAACAGTTGAACGTGGTGAAAAGGTTAAAAACGGCGGATGCCAGGTTATAATTAAAGAATACCTGTGAGAAGGTCTTTAGGGGGTTTGGACTACTTGGTCGCCCCCATTTTTTTATTGACATTCCATGAAATCCCTTTACAATTATATTTAACAGTTCCCCCTGTTCACACCCCCCTGTGTGGTTGCCCTAGCCTAAAAAACTAGGGCAATTTTATTTCTAACTGCAAACGTTTGCAGAAGTGACAAAAATATTTGCACATTTCCATAGATTTGATACAATATTTGTATTGCGGAGTCGAAACCGTAGAAAACCTCTTGATAGATATATTGTTAGGACATTTTAATAAGTTGCGTGGATGACTTACCTAAGTGCCCTTTTCGACAGCAATATATCTTTTAAGAGGTTTTTTCATTTCTACTAGCAATCGCAGAACGGCGATACAGATGGTTGGTCTCAGCTACCTTACATGAGACGTTGCTAATGACCGAGCAATTAAATGAAACAGGTTGCGCTTCGCAGTATATACACAGGGCGGCGCAGTCAGACTTAAATGGGTACTGATACGAACAAGACATGATTAAGGTGATGCATAGGGAGTTTGGCCGACTCTGGTTGATAGGCGTCTTGGAAGAAGAACATTATCTCAGGAAGCAGTGGACGCAAGTCGGCTGGCATTTGGTTGATATCTTATTTAGCAGGCATATCACCATCTCGCCCTGTGGTTTAACCTATTCTTATCACAGATGACATCATTTTAATTCATGTGTGATATAGTAGATTCATTAAAAGGAGAAAAGATGTTATTAGAACTAAGTAAGATTAAGATTGATGGCGGTACACAATCAAGGGAAAGAATCAGTGTAGAGGTAATCAATACCTACATAGAGAGCAGTAAAGAGGGATCAATATTTCCGCCAATCGAAGCATTTTATGATGGTGTAAATTATTACTTGGTGGATGGTTTTCACCGGTATTTCATGTATCAGAAGCTCGGCACTAGCAAGGTTGAGGTCAATGTCCGTAATGGCACAATCCGAGATGCTCAGTTGTATTCCTTTGGGGTCAATGCCGAGCATGGTTTCCAGAGAACCAATACAGATAAAAGAAAGGCAGTCACTACAGTATTAAATGACATTGAGTGGTCGGAATATTCAGACAGAGAGACGGCTAAGATATGTAAGGTATCCGCTACTTTTGTTGCTAATATGAGAAAAGAGTTATCCATTGAAAGGCCTTCAAAGAAAGCAGTCACCATGAAGGGCAAAAAAACAACAATGGAGACTACCAACATAGGAAAAAAAGAAGATCCGAAACCAGAAGCAGATAAAATAGAAGATTACAATCCGGCAGATGATGAGATAAAAGAGTTATCGTTTGTTAATCAAAAGCTAGTGGAAGAGAATCAAATCCTTAAGACAAAAGAATTAGCATTGTCAGGGGATGAGGAAAAAGTAGTAAATGAAATAAATGAATTGCAGAAAAGAGTTAAGGTTTTAGAGTCAGAATTAAGCGTAGTAAAGAATTCAAGGGATCAATTTCAAAACAAAAATGCCGAGTTAATTAAAGAAGTAACCTACTGGCGCAACAGATGTAAGAAATTGGAAAAATAAACACCGAAGATAGGCGGTATCTTATCAGGGAGAGAAAATGCTTCAATTACGGGAACATCAGAAGGTAGTAGTAGATAAATTATTAGAGGGCTTTAAAAGTCACCGAAGTCAGATTTTATATGCGCCGACAGGTTGCGGTAAATGTTTGGGAAAAGGGACTCCAGTTTTAATGTTCGATGGGACTATTAAAACGGTGGAAAATGTTGTTGCTGGGGACTTATTAATGGGACCGGATAGCCTTCCTAGAACTGTTTTATCTACCATTAAAGGAATTGGCGAATTATACAAAGTAACACCAACAAAAGGTGATTCATACATTGTAAATGATGCTCATATTTTGTCGTTAAAAATAACAGGAGGGGCAACAAGATGGGATTGCTCTCGAAGTGACAAATATAAAACTGGAAAAATTTACAATATAAATGTTTTAGATTATTTAAAAGAATCTAAGACTTTTAAACATTGTGCAAAAGGATGGAGAACGGGGGTATTGTTTGAGGAAAAGTACCAACCAATTAATCCATATTATCTTGGCTTATGGCTAGGGGATGGAATATCAAAAACAACAGCAATATGCACAGAAAATCAAGAGATACTAGAGGAAATATATAAAGAAGCTGAATTTAGAAAGTTATCAGTAAAAATTGACCTTCAAAAAAATAACAATTCAGTTGTTGCTTATATTACATCTGGCAGAAAGAACAACAATAGTTTGTTAAAAGATTTTCAATCATTAAATTTAATTAGTAACAAACATATCCCTCATTCTTATTTAACTGGCAGTGAGTTTCAAAGGCTAGAATTATTAGCAGGTTTAATTGATACAGATGGGTCTTTAAGTAGAAATTGTTTTGATTTTGTGCAAAAAAATAAAAGACTTGCCCATGAAGTTGTTTATTTAGCAAGGTCTTTGGGTCTTGCGGCTTATATAGTTGAGTGTCAAAAAAAATGTCATAACAATGGCAAAGTAGGGATATATTGGAGAGTTTCCATATCTGGTAACACAGATAAAATTCCTTGCAGAATACCAAGAAAAAAAGCCACAACAAGATTAATAAAAAAAGATGCGCTATCAGTTGGCATTACAGTAAATTCAATTGGAACTGGCGAATATTTTGGTTTTGAAATAGATAAAGATAAATTATTTTTATTGGGTGATTTTACGGTAACGCATAATACTGAAATGGCAATTGCTATTATGGCGGAATATGCCAAGCAACATAGAAAAGTATCCATGATTCTTGATCGGATTGTATTGGTTGAGCAAACCAGTCTGCGACTTGGTAAATACAACATACCCCATGGGGTATTACAAGCTGGACATTGGAGACATAGACCGCAAGAGCATATCCAAATCTGTTCAGCGCAAACACTAGAATCTAGAAGCATTACTCCGGACATGGAGTTATTGATTTATGATGAGTGCCATGTAAAACGCAAGGGCATTATCGACATCATTGAAAAGAATCCCCATCTCAAAGTAATCGGTTTAACTGCTACACCATTCACCAAAGGGTTGGGTAAAATCTATTCCAATGTCGTTAATGCCCCCACTACGCAAGAGTTGATTGAAGATAGGTGGCTTACACCATTAAAAGTGTTTATTGCTAAAGAAATCGACATGACGGGCGCCAAAAAAGTTGCTGGTGAATGGTCGGAAGCTGATATTACAGATCGCGGTATGAAGATTACAGGTGATATCGTTGCAGAATGGCATAAGAAAACCCATGAAATATATGGCAAACCTGTTAAAACAGTTGTGTTCTGTGCTGGCGTGGATCACGGTAGAGATTTAGAGAAAAATTTTAAACAATCGGGGCATAATTTTGTTTCAATCTCGTATAAAGAAGACAGTGAATACAAAAGACAAGTTATTGAGGAATTCTCGAAACCCGACTCAGAAATTATCGGAATAATCGCTACGGATATTCTTACAAAAGGGTTTGATGTATCAGATGTAATGATTGGCATATCTGCTAGGCCTTTCAGTAAATCATTAAGCTCTCATGTTCAGCAGATGGGTAGGGTAATGCGAACGCATGAAGGTAAGGAATTTGCGACTTGGCTAGATCATTCCGGAAATTATCTTCGTTTCAGAAAAGACTGGGATGATTTATATGAGTATGGCGTAAAAGAATTAAATGAGGGCAAGGAATCGACTAGGGCTGAACCAACAGAAAGAGAAAAGAAGGAATCTAAATGCCCTGCTTGTGCTGGTTTGTGGACATCTAAAACAAATACGTGTGATGAGTGTGGATTCGAGAAAAAGATTAATAACCATATTGTTTCAGTTGCCGGAGAGTTGAAAGAATTAGACGGTAAAATTAAACAAAAGAACATTAATCAAGAAAAATTCTATGCTGAGTTACTATATTACGGCAGAGAAAGAGGATACAAAGATGGATGGTCGGCTCATAAGTTTAAAGAAAAGGTTGGGGTATTCCCGCCGAAAGCATGGGGCGTTGTTCAAGCAATACCGCCAAGCTTTGAGACGGCTAATTGGATTCGTTCAAGAGCAATCGCATACGCAAAAGGAAAAGCAAAATGGAATTCATCGACTTCGCCCAGCAACACGGACTTATTATTGACAGATTAGAAATTAATTCGTGGACAAGAGTTTCAACGGAAGATAAACCAAGTAAAAAGAATGGTTCGTATATTTGGGATGGGCAATCTGGTGCAATTCAAAATTGGGCTATCCATGAGAAACCTATCTCATTCCGTAGTAAAAACTATGACCCGTTTAGACAGATTGATCGACAGAAAATTAAGGATGATCAGCTAGAGAAGCAATCTAAAGCAAAGTCAAAGGCGGTTTTTATGTTAAATCATGCTACGGACATGACCCATTTATACCTTGCTCGTAAAGGTTTTCCAGATTTAAAAGCACCCGTGTGGAATAATCTGTTATTAGTCCCCATGAGAATTGACGGGAAATTGGTCGGTTGCCAAATGATAGACAGTGAGGGGAGTAAGAAGTTTTTGCGTGGACAGATTACTAAAGGTGCTTCGCTGGTAATCGACAATAAAGGTCGTGATTTAATTGTTGAGGGATATGCCACTGGGTTATCGGTGAGGGAAGTTCTGAAACAAGCTAAAAAGAGATACACAATTCATGTATGTTTTTCTGCTCAGAATATGTTGGAAATTGCAAGGGGAAAGCATGACCCGTTAGTAATCGCTGATCATGACAAAATCGGACTCCAAACCGCCCAAAAGATAGGGCAATATTGGAAGTCCGACATTGAGGGTTACGATTTTAATGATGCGTTTTTGCATGGAGATGTAGGGAATATCCTAGACTTGATCTAAGTAATTCAATCCTTTTTGGGTAATGGAACAAGTTTTCCCTCGTCCATCTCCCTCGTTTCTTATCATAGTGATATAACCATTGTTTTTCAGCCACATAATAGACTTGTGGATAGTGTTTCTAGTTGCTATCTCCATATCAACGGCTCTATCTATTACCAGCATTACATTTCGTCTTGGCAAGGTTTTTATAAGGTCTAAGATAACCTCTGCATGGACACTCATACCCTGTAATATCCTTGCTTGGTGATGATCAGTTGGCGTCATGCGGATCAATCTCCTCATAATCTTGATTGTCAATATACTCATCTTCGTGCATTTCAAGCAAAATAGAATCATGGGCATAATCATACGGGTGTTCACCGTTTGGGACATCCACTTCTACAATAATTCTTCTACCAACATTGTAAGTAACTTTATATCGTTTCATATTGCTCATTTGTTTTTCCTTAAATTGCGTAAATATTCGTCAATATGACACTGCATTGACTCCCAATTTAACCCTTGATTAGAATCTAAATACTTGTTGGCTCGTCTTAAAATTTCTCGGCAATCGTCATCTGTTATTTCATGGTCGTCCCAATCCCCATTTTCTATGTCTGAAATGTGCCACCAATCAGCTAACCAATTTGGATCGGTGAGTCGTTTAATATCCTCAACATCTGGAATGGCTTGATCTTCCGGTAAATCAAATTCAATAACTACTTTCATACTTCCCCCTTAAAAATAAAAACTGTGAATTGATAAATCTTGGCCATCACCTAAAATTGTGGTTTCTGCATCTTCCATATCTTCATGTAGGGCTAACATATCCTCATTGATGCATATTACTTTCCCGTTTTTTAAGGTATAACAGTCCACTTTGTTTCCGCCACCATTAAATATAGTTTCTGTTTTAGTAATAAAACTCATAAAACCTCCTCAATTCTAAATTCTTGAATGTCATACGGGCTATCTATATTCCCGTGTAAATACTCTCTATTTTCCTCGTCAATAAAATCAGCTAAAGCACTGATCGCCTGTTCTTTAGTCTCAAAATACTCTGATTCCGTTGTGCCGTCTTCATTGGTAATTGTCCAAGTATTAACCCAGCCATCACACAATGTATAGTGTTGTATTTCATATTTCATACTAACTCCTCCCATTTTCTTTGTCTTTGCTCTAAATAAATACCATCACTCCAATTGGTTGATTCACCTTTAACGGAGTAAGCCACTACACTTTCATAATCATCTACGATATAAAAATGGAGAGTCCAATTTTTTAAATTCCAAGTCCATTCATGAGATTTCCTAATGTCATTTTCGAAGTTATTCCATAATATTTTTACCGCCCGCTTTAAATGGTTTCTTTGACTCATAATATTTCCTTTGCAGTTGGTGACCATTCATTAGAATCCCATATACGCCCGTTATAACTCATGTATCCGTATAACTTGCCGTCCTTTAAAACCCGTGCCGTTCCCCAATTGCCAGCACCTAAGCCGTTATCCCCTAAAAACTCGTTAATCTCGTCTCGGAGAGCTTCTAAGGTGTTGGCGGTAAATGTCTTGGGCTTAACGGGATTAGTATATTGGTTTCTATCCGGATTGCCCATAAAAGTAGGTTTAACTTGATACATTATCCAATCTCCTTAATTTCATCAATTATAAAATTGTCCCCATCAACGGGAGTCCCAAAATCAATATCCCCATCTTGAATCATTTTATTTAACAATTCTTGACTCTCTGCTTCAATTTCTACTGTATAAAAAACGGTTTCTCTTGCATCTATAATAAATCTAGTCA
>Ga0208104_1000043_pt1 | contig 26797 bp, 24 predicted proteins | sample CryBogCBE29May09_FD_185503 | JGI IMG/M metagenome (GOLD analysis project Ga0208104, IMG submission 185503) | Freshwater microbial communities from Crystal Bog, Wisconsin, USA - CBE29May09 (SPAdes) | ecosystem: Environmental > Aquatic > Freshwater > Lake | place: Crystal Bog, Wisconsin, USA... | reverse complement strand
GGCCTGTCGGCCCTCGGCGATCTCGTCGAGTTGGTCTTCCATGGCCGCGGTGAATTGATAGTCAACGAGGTCGGCGAAGTGGGCTTCGAGAAGGTTCACCACGGCGAAGGCTCGGAACGCCGGCACGAGCGACTTACCCTTCTTCCACACGTAGCCACGCTTGTCGATGGTTTTCATCACACTGGCGTACGTCGAGGGTCGGCCAATACCGAGGTCCTCGAGCTTCTTGATCAAGGTGGCTTCGTTGTACCGGTCCGGTGGCTGGGTATCGTGACTCTTCATGGCCACGTCGAGGACGGGCACTGAGGCCCCCTCGACGAGTGGTGGGAGGAGCCGCTCCTGGTCGGCCAGTTCAGCCTCGGGATCGTCGGTACCTTCAACGTAGGCCCGTCGGAAACCGGCGAACTCAATGCGCATGCCGGTGGCCACCAGCGAGGCGTTGACGGGTCCGTCGAAGCCGGCGACGGTCCCCAGCGGTGCTTCGAGACGAACGCGGTCCTGCGTGAGGCGGGCGTCGACCATCTGCGACGCAATGGTGCGCTTCCAAATGAGGTCATAGACGGCGAGTTCGTCACCCCCGAGGCTGGCGTGGGCCTCGTCGAGGGTCCGGAAGCTTTCGCCGGCGGGACGAATGGCTTCGTGGGCTTCCTGCGCATTCTTGACCTTGCGGTCGTAACGGCGAGGGCTGTCGGCGACGTAGTCATCGCCAAACATGTCGGCGGCCATACGACGGGCGGCGGTGATGGCCTCGTTCGACAACGTGGTCGAGTCGGTTCGCATGTAGGTGATCCAACCCTGTTCGTACAGTCGCTGCGCGGCACGCATAGTGCGCTCGGGGTCAAAGCGAAGCTTCCGATTCGCCTCGATCTGGAGCGACGAGGTCATGAACGGTGGCTGTGGGCGCTGAGTCCGGGGCGTCGAGGTAATCGAGGAAATCGTTACGGTGGCTCCCCGAAGGGCCGCGGCCACGGCATCCGCCGAACTGGCCGTCAGCACTTCAACGGGACCCTTGGCGTCGAGGCGCCCATTCGCGTCAAAGTTCTTACCCGACGCCAGTGAGACTCCGTTAATGGCCTCGACAATGGCGTCAAAGGTCGTCGCGGCCGACAGAGTTGCCGTGACGTCAAACCAGGTTGCCGACGAGAAGGCCATGCGTTCACGTTCGCGCTCACAGACCAGCCGGATGGCGACGGACTGGACGCGACCGGCGGAACGAGCCTTATCAACGACTCGCCATAGCACAGGCGACACTTCGTAACCAACCAGACGGTCGAGGAATCGACGACCTTCTTGGGCATCGACGAGTTGCATATTGATGTCGCGAGTCTCGTTGACGGCTTTGGTGATGGCGGCCGGCGTGATTTCGTGGAATACCATGCGCTTGACGGGCACCTTGGGCTTGAGGACTTCCAGCAGGTGCCACGCAATAGCTTCGCCTTCGCGGTCTTCATCGCTCGCCAGGTAGACCTCGTCAACTTGCTTGAGCGCCGCCTTCAGTTCAGCGACCACCTTTTTGCGATCAGGTGAAATCACGTAGACGGGCTTGAAGTGGTCGTCGACATTGATGCCGAGACGGGACCAGCGCTCTTTTTTAATGTCGGCGGGAATGTCGGCCGCACTCTGGGGCAGGTCGCGAATATGGCCAATAGAGGGCTTGACTATGTAGTCCGAGCCGAGCATGCCCTGGATACGGGTGGCCTTGGCTACAGATTCAACGATTACGAGTGCTCGTGCCATAACGTTCGACCTCCTTCCCTCTTCAAACTAACGCTGCAACGGTCGCAACGTCGAGTGCTCTTGCTTGTGCTTCGCGCATACTGGTGCGAAGCCGACACCTCAGCGTAGTTTGACGATGTTGCTCGACACACCCATTTGCGGGCAACTTCAGTGCCTCGTCGTTAGTGGGCGGCGAAGCAGGCTCGAATAGCGGCGTAACCACTCGGCTGAATCAACATCGGACTCGACGGGTTGGGGTCGACCAGCGACGGCACCGCGGAACCGAAGGCCGTTGACCAAAAATAGATACCCCGGTAGCGGTGTTGCACGCCGTACGCGCACGCCGCTTGGAACCACTTGGCCTGTACGGTTTGGTTGTACGTCGAAGACTGTTCGTACTTCCACGGATGCGGGTATGAGCCGTCCTGCGCCAAAATTCCAACCTCGCCAATTACGTCATTCGACATGGGAAGAGGCAGCCGGTAGGCGCCCAGGGCTTGATTCCACCCGTCGATGATCTGTGGAATCGTCGGATTAGTGGCGAACACGTCAGGATACGTGTCCAGCCAAACACCCATCGTGGTCAGTGGGGCCGGCTGGACACGGACGTTGGCTGAACTATCCCAGATCAAATTGCCCTTATAGAGCGACGATGCCCACACCGCCAACGGCCGCCATTGGGGCCGCGCTGAAAGGCTGACCATTTCAGCCTGAAGGACGAAACCGCTTATACGAAGGGACTGGGCCATTCGTAGATAGGGCGCAAAGGCCGTTACGTACGAGTGAAACCATCGCGAGACGTTCGTCGGCTTGATAATCCCTCGCCACGACGTTCCGAGGCTGGACTGATTCAAGAGAGGCTTCAACGTAATCTTCAAGTGAGTGGCCGCGAGCCCTTTAATCACCGCAGCAACCTGGGCTGGGGTCGGCGATGAACCACCATGCGACGTCGCACTGTGACCAAAATAAACATTGCTGGCCGTAGCGGAGGGCGTGTAGAACGGGATCACCAGACACACACTGTTTGCGCCGATGCTACGAAGAAATATCGACTCGTTTTGCCCCAGGCTAGTCAACGTGCTCAGCGAGGGAATCCAACTTCCACCATAAAACTCGAGATTCACGCCCTTGGCGGCAAAATGAAAGGGGCTGGCGCTCGCGTGACTCGTTGGGAAGGAGAATGCCACCATCGCAACTATCATCGCGACTTTGCTACGCAAAGCATTCACAATGAAATTTCCCTTCATAAGTAAATCGTAGCAACCGACCCATCGACGCAAACCGCATCCACGGGTGAAGAATTTCGGTCGTTCATTGGATTGAGTAGTTCCCCTGCTGAACGTCGTGAAGCATCGCTTCCGCCGTCCGCGCCATGCCAATGGGAAGTGGGGTAAACGCCATCTGATCGAGGTGCGGCCAGATGATGGAGCGGAACGTCAAAGTTCGCACTTGTACGGCACTCTGGGGACTCCGGCCAAGGATCAAACCGAGACTTCGTTTAAAGATGACGCGGGCGTTGTGCAACAGTGTCCCAATGGCCACCGGTTGCTGGGAGGCCAAAATTTTTACCGTCACCGTCGCGCCCTGCTCCTTGTGCTGTCGCAGCGCTTCCGCAACACAAGCGCGCACCAACACTGCGCAGTCGGGTGCGAAGACGTAGTCGCGAAGAGTGTCCAGCGGTACGTAAAGTACAAGGGGTCGATGCCTAAGGGACTGAAGGCACACTTGTGAGATGACGCCCTGCCCCTTGGCCAGATTTTGGCCCGGTCCATAAAGGTTCGCAATTCGTCCGATGACGACCGACGCACCGGTGTGGTGACTCCAGTCACGCACGAGTTGCTCGGCCCGCAGTTTGGCTTCACCGTAGGGGCTAATGGGCCGAGTAACCGTTTCTTCATCGAACGGTGGCATCGCCGATCCGGCGTACACACCACCCGCCGAGGATGCAAAGAAGAAAACACCGGGAGATGTTGTCGGCCCTAGAGCGTCTAACACAGCGGCGAGCGCAGTGAGTTCGGCGTCGAGCACCGCCGTCGTCGCCCCCTGCGTACCGACGCCCGCGCACCACAACACACTCCAGGGTCGGTCACCTACGGCGGCGCGAAAGGAAGCGGCACATTCCACGAGGTCGTCCAGTCCGCCATTGAGCTTCCATCGGATAGGACGAGGTGGTTGCCACACGTGGGACCACGACGGCAACGCCTGCGTGACGTGACTTCCCAGAAGTCCGCCACTGCCGATGACCCACGAAAGTGGGGTCACTAGTCGTGCTCGGGCTTCGCGATGCCGTGGGGACCTCGCGCACGGTCGCTCACCAGAAGGTACAGGGGTCGACCCATTGCCATGCCCATCACCACGCCAATGTATTCAGCGATGACGCCAAGAAAGAAGAGTATGAGACCTGAACTTACCAGCAGCACAACCATGGTCGACGTCCATCCCGCCGGAATTGAATTATTTACCACTCGATTGAGCATCAAATAGAGCGCATACAGAATGCCCGACAGTGATAGCAGGACCCCGGTGGCAGAAATCATCCGCAGAGGTCGCGTTCCGCTCGACATCAGTAAGCGCCAGAGGTGACCGATCAACTTCTTGAAGCTATAGCCCGAGGTCCGACCGGGGGTCCCTCGTAAGGCCACGTCGGTGTAGGTAGTTGAGCCGACGACCCAACCGAGCGCGACGTCAAGGTAGACCCCTTCACCGGCGTAGGCGGCCACACTGCGACCCACTTCACCTTGAATGAATCGGTAGCTCTCGAACTGGGCGTGGTCGGTGCCGAGAAACAGTGAGGCCAGCAACTTCTTCGCGATGGCGGAACTGATATTTCGCAGCACGCCGTGTGGTCTCGTATTCACGGGAGCGGCGTACACGAGTTGGGCCCGTTGCGCCATCGCGCGATCCAAAAAGTCAGCGAGATAGGCCGGGTCGTGTTGACCATCCTCATCCATGGTGACAATCCAGTGGTGGTTGGACGAGGCCATACCGGCCAGTGTCGCGGCGTGTTGTCCGAAATTCCGGCTCAGCCATAATGTCCGCACCCACGGATACTTTTCCTCCAGCGCGCGCATGACCTGATCAGAGTTATCAGGGCCACAATCGTGAACGAGCAGCACTTCACTCACTTGGAATGAATGGCCGTCCTTGGTCGTTGTCGGTGACGTATAGGCGACGAGTTCGCCCACCACGTCGCTGAGCGTCTGTTCCCCTCGGTACACCGGGATGACAATCGAGAGAGTGTGTGCGGTAGCCATAACGCCATTCTCTCCTAATTTCTAGCCACTGAAGTGAACAAAGAACGGCAAGGGGATGTCGTTGTAGCGAATGCCCTGAAGTGGCGATCGGACGCCAGGTACATTCCTCGGCAAAAATCGGGGACTCGTCAGCGTTGGCGCGAGGTCCATAGCCAGAAATGCGTTCGGAAAGCCCCAATAATACGCCTGATAGAGCGATTCGTCACGTGAGGGATTGGTCGCTCCATCGACTTGAGTAATCGGTTGTGACGTGCTTCGCACGGCACTGGCTAGTTGGTGTTGGTAGTGGCGGAATCCGAGAGAGTAGGCACTCACCGACACCAGCGTCACGACACCCATACCGAGTGTCGCCACGCGGAAAGCACGGGGCATTGTCGTCGGGAAACGAGAACTTCCGACAATTTCCAGAGCGATAAGAGCCACCAACACGACACTGACTTGTTCGCGAACAAGGAAGGTGGTTCCGATGTTTTCGAAGCCCAACATCACCAAAGCGGCCATTCCCACACCGGCAACAATCCAGGTAGGGCGACTATCGCGGTAGCGACCGAGTAGGAGGAGCACCATGGCGAAGCCCAGCATCACCACTGTGACGCTCGTAATGGTCAGTGAGTTTGAACTCGCTCTCGAAAGGTCGCCACTCTGATTGGTAAGAATGCCAAAGGCTCCAGTGAGGGTTGCCCCAACAAACGCCAGTGCCACGAAGCCACAGGTGTACCGCAGAGGCGACGTTTTGGCTGGGGTCTTTCGATACGTCCACCACACCAAAGTGAGCAGGGCCGGACCCAAAATCACCATAACGGGGTAGGAAAGTACGGTGCACGCGGCGAGGCCCACTAAGCGCCACCGCGCCCGTGCCGTTCCCAGTCCGGCGAAGAGCTGGGCGGCACACGCCGCAGCCAGGCCGTAGGCGAGGTTGTACTCACCGATGATGAAACCGGAGGTGTACCCGTAGATGACAAAAAATGCCAAGACGAAATACCAGAACATGTGGTGCTTACGCACAATGACTAATGCTGCAACCCAAACGGCAACTGGCTCGAGCACCAAGGACGCCGTCCACACGAAGCGCAGCACACCGATCTGATGAACGTGAAAATGCAGCGCCAGGATAAGGGGCTCTTGCGTCACGTACTGAACGAAACTTCGGCCGCTAGAGATAATCAGGTGTGACTGGGATTGGAGTATCCGGTAGAAAAAATAGCCTCCGTCCGCAAAGAGACCAATGCCGCCAATCAATTGTGCGGTAACGAGCAGGGCAATAACCACAAAGACGCCAGTGCGCAACCAGGTTTCCACTGCCACCCGCTCAGTGCCGGTCGGAGATGTGCTTGATCCATGAGTCAGGGGCGCTTCTCGAGGAACGAATGCAAGTCGCTCAACGGGGCCGATTGGTGATGACGCGTCGCCCTGTCGAGCAGCTTCGGCCAGTGCGTGGCGGTAGCCCGTGGTCAGGCGGCGTGGTGCAGCGCCATCTTCGTTCGCCGTCGCAATCTCCCACCCACGACGAAGTGTTTGTCGGCGCACGCGCACCGCAAAGAGCACCAAGCCAAGTGCGCCGGCGGCCACAAGTAGGTCAACAATTCGCCACCACTTCGATGGCGGAATCGTCGCGTAGCCCGTCGCTGAGGGATCAACGGTATTCGTGGCGGCGTTGTAGGTGATGCCCTGCACCGACATTTGATTCTGAGCGATGACGTTGCCAGTGAACGACCCCTGCTCTTGCCCGTTACCGCTGACCCCAATTCGATCATTTCTGAGCGTGTTGTGTTGGATCGACGTCGCGAAGACCAGCGACGACAAGAAGATGCCATCACCAAGGTTGTCGGAAAGATTGTTCGAGTCGATACCGAGCGAGCCCACCCCGCCCCACGCGAGCACACCACTGGCCTGGTTCGCGGAGATGTTGTTATTCGTCACAGAAGCGTGGAGACTGTAGGAGTCGACTGTAACAGCATCAGATCGGTTGTGTGTGATCACGTTGTGGTCGATTAGGGCGTAATCCGATCGCTTGGTGATTCGAACGCCAAACCCCTTGGACTGGCTAATGGTGCAATGGGTGATGGCGAGGTGCGATGCCGCCACCGCCGAAACACCTACGTAGTTCCCCGTGATCACTGATGAGGTCAGCGAACCAGTTGCCCCATTTGACCAAGTAAGGCCCCATGAATCAGTCCAGTCCCAGCCCAAGTTGAGCGCGCGAACATTCGACAACCGCACGTCAGCGCCATCGGCGAAATTGACGAATGGCCGATACGTCGCGGACGTCACCCACGCTGGCGCGTGCGGTACCTGAATAGTGACACCTCGAATAGTCGACGTCCCCGCGCCGGATAGGGCGAAATACACGCCGGGTCGGTCGATCAAATTGATTGTGGTTACCTCAGGCGCGTGCAGGTCAACGACCGCACCTTGTTCAATCATTAGACCCGCTCGCACCGCGAAAACACCGGGTGACGTCTCTGTCAGCCAAGTCGGCCGATGGAGTGCTTTCGCCAGCTTTCGCAAGCTAATGACGTAATTCCCCTTGACCAGTGGGGCCTGGAGGGTGATGACCGCGCGAAGTTGCCCCCCTTCAAAGAGTTCGGCAAAATTACCGGTGACATCAATGAAACGGATGGCTGCCGAGTGGCGAGGCGGACGGTGAGATTGCACTTCGAGGCCCGCCAACGACGCGGCGAAGGGCGATGGCGAGTTACTCAGTGACGGCAATGGCTTGTCGTGATAGGCCTTGACGTTGTAGACCTGACGGCCACCCCACGTGGTGACCCACAGGCAACTGACGGACAACAGTACGACAGCCGTGAGTGCGGAGAGCTTCGAACTTCGTCGGCGAACCTCGAAACTAAAGAGCGGGGCGACGTCGTCACTCATGACAGGACCGGCTGTGCCTTCGCGATGACCTCAAAACCACCGGGGTCGCCCTTGAGGATGCACTGAATCTGCACGAAGGTCGACAGAGCCGACGTAATGGGGGCGAGCAGCGCGGCCCCGAGTGCTCCGCGCACACGCTTCGCAATGGTGGCGCCAGTTTCGCTCGCTCCGATCCACCCGGCCATCGCGAACATCAAGAAATAGAGCACGAGCGACGCCGCGACCACTTGCTGCAAAACCCGTGGCGCCGTCAACACGCCAGTCGGACTCAGCACAATGCCAATGGTCACCAGAAGTTGCACGGCCAATCCGATAATCCAACGAGTGGCAATGAGCCCCGCGGCCAGCGGTGGGAGGAGGCCACTCCGCAAGGCGTACAGGTTGCCCCAGATCCAGCGGCGACGTTGCTTGACGAAGTCAGACCAACTCCAAGGTGACGCGACCTGAATCACTGAATATACAAAGCCGAAGCGGAGTCCACGCTCCACGGAGTTCTGCCCCACGGTGAGGTCCTCGGACGCATTTACCGGGTAGTTCCACGTGACTATTGACTCGGCCGAACCTCGGAGGGTGAGGCCTTCGCCGTGTACCCAAATGGGGTGACCAATGCCTTGCCAAAATGCACACTCTTGTAAGCAGGCGAGTGTCCGCAAATCATCCATGTGGCTGAGGAAACGTCCGTATTGCTTACGCGGAGCCAGGACCCCTTCACACACGTCGTAGTCGGCACCGAAGACATCAAGAAAGTACTGCCGCGTGGGCAACGAGTCATCGTCCAGCATGATGATTTTGACATCGTGACGGTTCAGACCGCGTTCAGCTCGCACTCGGCGGGAATACTCCTGGGCCCGCGCCTTGTAGTGCGACAGTGCGGTGAAGGATGCCGGGACCACGATGACTTCGTCGGCTCCTTCGTAGTGATTAACGACACCGGGTTCGACGACCACCCAGAACTGGTAGGGAAACGGCAAGTTATATGAACGGACGCCGCGAATAATTTCATTAACGGTCTCGTAGTTGCCGATGGTCGTCACCTGAATGATGGCCTCGGTCGCGCCAGACTTACCCATATACCGGTGGCGAGTCACGACGTAGCGAACGAACCCCATCACCATGGTGGTGAAGAGGAAGAGGGGAAAGAACCAAAAGACGAGGAGGAGGGTGCCCATGTTTAGAGTTGCTGCAATTTAACGAGTGAATCATTCACTTCACGCACCGCGCGAAGAAGTGGCGTTGCCAGTCCTCGGTTTTCAGCAAAATCAATAAGTCCGTCGAGATCCTTTGGTAAGCACGCACCACCAAAGGGGTAGCCACCCTTGGTGCCGTAGTAAATATTGGTGCTCGCTTCAGCGGAACGGACAATGACGTTGGCGACATCATCGCCGTCCAATCCCAATCCGGCGGCCACGACATACAACTCATTGAAGAAACTGATTTTCGCCGCATTGAAGCAATTGTGAGCAATCTTGACCAGTTCGGCGCTCGCGGTATTTTCAAAGATGCACACCGCGCCGCCGAGCGCACCGAACACGGCCTTGAGTCGAGAACGAACATCGGCTTCGTGAGCGCCAATCACCGTCATCGTTGGGTGGAGCGCATCGTCGAGCGCGGTGGCCTGACGAAGAAATTCGGGCACCGACGCGACGTGGGCCGTCGCCGTCGAACCTTCAAGTTGTGCCCGCAACATCGGCAGCACGAAGTCATCACAGGTCTGTGGGGCTACGGTCGAGCGAACAACAACAATGTGATCGCCGCCCCTCGCACGAATTGCCTCAGCAGCGGCACGTACCGCACTGCGGAGGTACGACAGGTCGTAGGCCGCGTCCACCGAGGGTGTCGGAACACTCAGCGCAATGATGCACCGATCGTCATCCAAGGCAATGGACGTCGAACTGTCAAATCCCGCTGCACGCAGCTCCGCACAGCGCTCATCGCGAGTGTCGACAAAGGTCACGCGGTGGCCGAGGTGTAGGAGCGCTTGTCCTGAAGCAAAGCCCACCACACCCGCGCCGACAATGAAGATTCTTTCTGACAACGGGGACCCTTTATTGAGGACTGGATTCTAATCTTACCTTGTTGTACCAACCTCCCCCTCATTCATTGTTGAAAGATTGTCATTTCGTTGTCGAGCAACTAGTCGTCGCCCTGAGGCGCAGCCACAATTTCGTACTCAGGGTTCAAAATCACCGCTTCGCGACGAAGGCTCGTCACGGTGCCCTTGATGAGGAGGCGAGTACCACGCTCAATACCCGGTACCGTCGAGCGCCCTTGGAAAATCACCGCTACCGAACCTGTGTTGTCTGCGATGAGGCAGCGAAGATCACTAGTGCCCTCTTCCCGCGTGATCGTCATGGCGCGTACGCGGCCCGCAATCTGGGCCTGCTGGCGCTCGACGAGGTCACCAATTGGTTCGGCGCTCCCGGAACGTTCTGCCAACTTAAGGTCAGCCTCGAGGTGGGCATCTTCACGCACGCCACCGCGAACAACTTCGTCGCTCATCGGCATTTCACGCACCTTGCCATCGGCCGGACGAATGCGTCCCGCTCGATACGGAATGATGGTCGCTGCCGTGCGGGGAATCTGCATGACGGCACTGGCGATCGAATCAGCGGTGCGGTCGTGGAGCAGTCGTTGCAGGCGAGAAACAAATCCCCGGCGCGGCATGATGACCATACAGAAGACATCGGGGTCGCGCACCACGTCGGCCACCAGCTCCATCGCCGCTCGATCGACGCGACGGTCCTCGCACTCCACTATCTCGAGGTCGATGCTGGCGGAGGCGGTATTTTCCTGACCCCAACGAGCTTCGAGGGCCTTTGTCACCAAAGGGTCAATGTCGAAGTGCACCGCACGAATGGTGTACGCATTCAACGTACTGCAGTACTGGAGGGCTCGTTCAGTGGCAATGTCGTAGCTGTCCACAAACACCACGACGCGTGTGGTCCGAATAGAGAGTGACGACGTAGCGTTGGCCTTAAAGGCTTCTGCTTCTCGAACGTACTGGCGATTGAATCGCACCAACGCCCAGTAGAGCAATGGCCCAACAACGGCGATAATCCACGCGCCCTCAAAGAACTTGGCGAACAAGAAAATCATGACGACGAGGGCTGTGACGAATGCCGAGAACCCGTTCACAATCACGCCACGGCGCCAATGGCCCTGGCGAGCGCGCCAGTGCTTCGTGACCATACCGAGTCCAGCCATGGTGAAGCCGGTGAAAACTCCAATCGCGTAGAGCGCAACCAACCCATTGACGTTGGCGTTAAAGACCACGATAAGTACGAGGGAGAGCACACCGAGGACGATGATGCCGTTGGAGAAGGCGAGGCGGTGACCGCGCTTCGTGAGCTGACGGGGAAGATAAAAATCAGTCGCGACGTAGTTGGCCAAAAACGGGAATCCGTTGAATGATGTATTACCACCGACGTACAGAATGGCCACGGTGGCGAACTGCACCACGAGGAAGATGATGTGGCCCGAACCAGTTTGGCCAAAGACAGCAGCGACTTCTTGCGATACCACCGTGGGGGTTCCAGCCGCGAATGGTACGGCGTGGGTCCAGTGCGCGAGCAGCGTCGTGCCGAGCAGCAGGAAGCCGAGGATGGACGCCATCACAATTAGCGTTTGACGGGCGTGGACCGACTCCGGCTTGCGAAAACTCGCGACACCGTTCGAAATGGCTTCGAGACCAGTCAGCGATGAACCACCGTTGGCGTACGCACGCAAGAGTGAAATGAAGGCCAGTCCCATCAAAATGCCCGATCCCGAGTGACCAAATTTCCCGTCAACGAGCAGGTGGGGCGAGGGAATCCTCAGGACGGGCAACGTGCCGGCGAACTCTTTGTAGTACCCGACGAGGATGGTACCGGCCAGTGCCACGATGTAGAAATAGGTCGGCACCGCGAAGTAACTACCGGCTTCACGAAGGCCGCGAAGGTTGCCGTAGATCAGAAGTAACACAACCCCGACCGTTATCTGGAGGGTATACGGCGTCAGCGAAGGCAGTGCACTGGTCAGGGCCGCGGTACCGGCCGAGCACTGCACGGCCACGGTGACGGTGTAGTCAATGAGCAGAGAGACAGCCGCGATTTGCGCGACCTTCGGACCGAAATTCTCTCGAGCGACAACGTAGGAGCCTCCGGCCTGGGTGTAGTACTTAATGACGTCCCAGTACGACAGCGTGACCAGGAACAGCACGCCGAGGATAACCACCATGATCGGCAACACCAGTGTGAAGGCCGCCAACCCGATGTAGGGGGTCATTTGCGTCAGAATTTCTTCCGCACCATACGCCGAGGAGGAAATACAGTCGGGTGCGAGGACACCGAGCGCCACGCCTCGGCCCAGGCGCTCACCGGCGAGCTGCTCGGTGACGTAGGGTCGGCCCAGGAAGACGCGCTTGAGGCGGTAGCCCAGGGATTCCGGGTAGACCGAAGCGAGATTCGCGTGCGACGTCAGGACCGGCGAGTTGCTGGCCAGTTGTTTATCCGCGTCCGACACGGTTGCCACCTCAAGCGGTTGTGGTTGGAGAGAACCCAATCCTACCCCTCGAAGTGAGTTGCGTCATCGAGTGCCATGTGGTGAGATGAAGAGGTGCACATCATTGTTATCGGCTGTGGCCGCGTTGGCTCCGGACTCGCCATGCAATTGTCCGAAGAGGGCAATTCCGTTGTCGTCATCGACAAAAACCGCGAGGCGTTCCGTCGCCTGACCCACTTCGACGGGCGTGTCCTCCACGGATCAGGCTTCGATCGTGACATTCTGTCCAAGGCCGAGGCTCACGGGGCCGACGCGTTGGCGGCAGTGACCCGCGGCGACAACACCAATATTCTCTGTGCCCGTATCGCCCGTGATAACTACAACGTCACGAACGTGGTGGCGCGCATTTACGACCCCCAGCGGGCCTCGATTTACATGAAGCTTGGCATTCCCACCGTGGCGTCGGCCCTGTGGACGGCCCAGCAAGTGAAGCGCTACATCATGCCGACCGACGACGGTGTTGGCTGGACTGATAGCTCATCCTCGCTGCACTTGGTCGAGCGAGTGGTGCCCGATCACCTGGCCGGTAAGCCTCTCAATGCCTTCGTACTGGGCAAGGAAGTTCGGCCAGTTGGCCTCCTGCGTGGCGGTATTGGGCGCGTTGACGTCGATGAACTGTTCGCGCAAGAAGATGATGTCGTGCAGTTCATGGTTACGAACGCTGGACTCGCCAGCCTCGAAACATTCCTGAGGGAGGGCCGCTCGTGAGAGTCATGATTGCTGGAGGCGGATCGGTCGGCACCGCCATCGCTCTCGACCTCGTCGAACGACACCACGACGTTCTACTGCTCGAACACGACGTTGACGTCGCCGAAAGACTACGCAGTCAGCTCCACGGCGTGACGGTGGCGAACGCCGATGCGTGCGAGTACAACAGCCTGGCCCAGCACGATCTGCGGAGCGTTGACGTCGTGGTCGCCGCAACCGGTGACGACGAGGACAACCTGGTGGTGTCGTGGCTCGCCAAGCAGGAGTTTGGCGTTCCTCGTGTCATTGCCCGCATCAATAATTCGCGCAACGAGTGGCTCTTTAACCACTCGTGGGGCGTGGACGTGGCGGTATCAACGCCCGCCCTCATTACGTCCTTAGTTGATGAGGCCGTAGAGGTTGGCGCCATCATCAACTTGATGGATCTTGCTCACGGCAAAATGCGACTCATTGAGGTCACGTTGTCCGCCAGCGCGCCAGCTGTCGCGGAGGGCGTCACCCTCGACGAGTTGCACCTTTCCGATGCCGTCCGAGTTGTCGCCGTCGTTCGCGCCGACCAACCGATGGTGCCGCAGGGTTCCATGCGGTTCGTCGAACACGACCACGTCATTTTGGTAACTCGCGCCAACGCGACCGAAGACTGCGCCGCCGCATTCATCGGTTAGGACGAGCGGTCGTACCCATCGACCGTGAGGCGTAGCATTATCACCGTGCGAGCAGCGTTCTTCGATCTGGACAAAACAGTTATTGCCAAATCGTCGCTGGTCGCCCTCGGCCCAGAGTTCCACGCGCGGGGCCTGCTCAACCGACGAACCCTGCTACGTGGAGCATTTAGTCACATCTTCTTTCTCCGCTTCGGCGCGAGCGATGAGCGTCTCGACAAAATTCGTCGAAAGGTCCTTCAGGTAACGAAGGGATGGGACCACGATGAGGTGCGAGCGCTCGTGGCCGAAACTCTTAACGAGGTCATTGAGCCGCTGATTTACCAAGAGGCTCTTGACCTCATCCAGCACCACTTCGCCCAAGGTGACGAGGTGTGGCTGGTCTCCATGTCACCGGTGGAAATTGTTGAACCGTTCGCTGAGCTCCTCAACATGACCGGGGCAATTGGATCGCGACCGGCGATTGACGACAACGGCAAACTCACCGGCGAAATGGACTTCGTCGCCCACGGTGAGAACAAGGCCGCCGCTATGCGAGAGGTCGCACTCGCGCGCGGCATCGACCTCAGCGAGTCGTACGCGTATTCGGACTCGCTGACGGACGTCCCCATGCTGGAAGCCGTGGGTCACCCCTACGCCGTCAATCCCGACCGCAGCCTGATGCGGTTAGCCCACGACCGGTCCTGGCCCATTATGAGTTTCACGCACCCCGTGCGCGCCCACGACGGCAAGCAGTCACGAACCCCGTTTGTCGTGAGTGCTCTCGTCCTCGGTGTGGTCGCCATGCTGGGGCGACTTCGTCGCGACTAGAGCGTCAGCAGGTCGCGCGCGCCGGTGTCCGACGACGGGTGGCGGAGCTTGGACATCGCCCGTGCTTCGATCTGACGGATGCGCTCGCGGGTCAGATTCATCTCGGCACCCACGTCTTCGAGGGTCCGCACTTCACCGGCGCCGTCGAGACCAAAGCGCATGCGGAGAATCTTGCGCTCCCGCTCGTCGAGCATCTGGAGGAACTTTTCAATCGCGTCGGGCATCATCTTGACCGCGGCAACGTCGAACGGCGATTCGGCCGAACGGTCTTCCACGACGTCACCGAGTTCGGCGTCACCGTCTTCGCGGAGCGGCTCGGATAGTGAGATCGGCTCGGAGCGGAAGCGCAACGCTTCAATCAGCTTGTCTTCGGGCATCTCGCACTCCTCGCAGAGTTCCTTGATGGTCGGCGGGCGACCAAACTTCAGTTCCAGGCGCGACTGAGCCTTCTGCACGCGAGCCAATGTGTCACCTGCGTGCACGGGGAGGCGAATGGTGCGGCCGGTGTTGGCGATACCACGGGTAATCGCCTGACGGATCCACCAGGTGGCGTAGGTGGAGAACTTAAAGCCCTTGCGCCAGTCGAACTTCTCCACGGCGTGCATCAAGCCGAGGTTGCCCTCTTGAATCAGGTCCAGCAGTGGCAGGCCCGACGCCTGGTACTTCTTGGCGATGGAAACCACGAGACGGAGGTTGGACTGAACGAAGTCCTGCTCGGCCTTCTCGCCACGGTGAACGGTGCGCTTGAGCGCCTGCTTCTTCGTGGGAGTGAGCTTGATGGCCTTGTCGGTTTCGGCGGCTTCGAGTTCGGCGCGAGCCTCACGGCCCTCCTCGATGGTCTGTGCGAGGTGGACTTCGTCATCCTTCGTCAGCAGGGTGTACTGACCGATGTCAGACAGGTAGAGCCGGACGAGGTCCTCATCATCACGATCAACACGGTCTTTAGCCATGGGCAACTTCTTTCTACGCACACACCGGAGGAACCGGCTACACGTAGTTATACGAGAGTGCGCAACCTAGTCGCGAGGGCCGAGGTGTTCGTCCCAGCCCGCGTCCACGAATTGCTGCAAAATCTCGGCCACCACGCCCTCCAGAATGGGGCTGTCGAGGGCCGGCTGTCGCGCCAGAATTGCGCCGGTCGCGTTCATCGACGAGACAAGTAAGGCCTGGCCTCGACGAACTGCCTCAACCTCTTTCTCCTCGGTCACGAGGAGTGCCAAGTCACGGAGCCAGACCAGCAAACGAGGGCTAATTAACATCGTGACCACGAAGAGGGCCAGTGCGCCGGTGGGGTCTTCCAGTGACGCGTGTTCAATCATTGAGAGCACGAGCGGGGAGGCTGGGGCGTCGCAACCCGCCTCGCGCAAGGTCAACGCTTCGGCGCCGAAGAGTCGACCCAGTTCGTACGTCCGCACCGTGAGGGCATCATTCGTGCAGGCCGGAGCGGCCGTCCCGAGGCCTCGGTAGAGCGCGTCGTAGAGACCGAAGAGGTGGTTGCCCTCAGCCCAGGTCATGTCGTGCTCGGGCGGAAGTTATTCGTAATCGGCATACGACGATCGCGGCCAAAGGCCTTCTTCGAGATGCGCACCCCCGGCGGCATTTGGCGGCGTTTGTACTCCGAGCGGTCCACCAATCCCGCAATGCGGTGCACCAGAGCCGCGTCATAGCCCGCCCGGACCAGTTCATCAGCCGTTTCGTCCTGCTCGACGTAGCGCTCGAGCAGGGCGTCGAGCACCTCGTACGGTGGCAACGACTGGTCGTCGCGCTGGTCGGGACGCAATTCGGCTGAGGGCGCTTTCGTCAGCACCGATAGGGGAATCGGCGCAGGATCACCGGCGAGAGCGGCCACATCATTGCGGTAGTGACAGAGCTCGTAAACCAGCGTTTTCGCGACGTCCTTAATCACGGCGAACCCACCCGCCGAGTCACCGTAGAGGGTTGAGTACCCCGTGGCCATCTCCGACTTGTTGCCAGTCGTGAGGACAATGGCCCCCGTGGCATTCGAGATACCCATCAGCAAAACCCCGCGAATGCGCGACTGCAGGTTCTCGTCAGTCAGTCCGACAACCTCACCGAGTACTGGCGTAAGCAGGGAAGTAAATGCCTCGTGCGCGGGTTCGATAGCGATGGTGTCGATCGCAATGTCGAGGCGCTCGGCCAAGGCGTAGGCGTCGAGGATTGAGTGGTCACTCGAGTAACGACTCGGCATGGCCACACCGCGAACGGCCTGGGCACCGAGAGCGTCGACCGCGATGGTGGCGACAATCGATGAGTCAATCCCGCCCGAGAGTCCAATAACGGCCGATCGAAAGCCGTTTTTCCGCAAGTAGTCCCGCGTCCCGGTGACGAGGGCTTCGTAAATTTCCGCCACGTCACTGCGGGGCTCGGCCACGTAGTTGATGTGCATGCCCCGTTCGCCGGGCTGCGGCCCGCCGTGTAACACGACGCCGAGCGACGACGCCGTCGCCTCGACGTCAACGACCAGCAGTTCCTCCTGGAAGGCGTCCGCGCGGGCAATAACCGTGCCCGTGGCGTCGAGAACAACACTCTGCCCGTCAAAGACGAGCTCGTCTTGCCCACCGATCATGTTCACGTAGGCGATGGGGCAGCCCGTTTCCCTCGCCCGCTCCGCCAACATGGCCTCACGCTCGCCGCGACGCCCACGGGCGAACGGCGACGCGTTGGCCACGACCAGCAAGGTAGCCCCCGCCTCAACTAACTGACGCGCTGGTTCAGGGGCCCACACGTCTTCACAGATCAACATCCCTACGGCGACTCCGCCGACATTGATCAGGGCGCTGGGCGCACTACCGGAGTGAAAATATCGCTGCTCGTCAAACACGTCGTAATTGGGCAGCAATTGCTTCGTCGCGACGGCACGTTGCCCCGTGTTGTCAAGGGCCACCAGCGCGTTGGCGATACGCGGCCGCGAAGAGGCCTGCGCGGCCGCCCGACCGTCGAGGGAGGGAGAGAGCGGCAAGGTCGGCGACTCCGCCACCACGGTGCCGACCAGCACCGGCGGTCCGTCGCTCCGCACGAGAAACTCCACCGCGTTCGCCGTCGCCGCAACGAAGCCCTCCTTGAGAAGGAGATCCTCGGGGGGATAGCCGGTCAGGGCCAATTCGGGGGTAATCATGATGTCAGCCTGAAGGGCGGCGGCCTGGTGGCGAAGGCGTTGCACCGTTGCACTGTTCTCAGCCAACCCACCAACAACGGCATTCATTTGGGCGAGGGCGAGTCGAACGGTGGCCACACCGCCAGCCTACCGGCGACACTCGCTGCCAACTCGAGGCAGGTTTCACACACAATTAACAGAACTCGCTCGGTCGCACAAGCGCACACGGAAGAATTATCCATGGGCACGGTTGTGCCTTATCCACGAGGAGAGAACATGCCATACCAGGCCGAATACATCTGGATTGACGGAGCCGAGCCCACGCACGGTTTGCGTTCAAAGACCCGCATCATTGCCGACGGCAAGAAGCCCGAGATTTGGGGCTTCGATGGTTCGAGTACGAACCAGGCCACGGGCTCATTTTCTGACTGCGTCTTGGTCCCCGTCTTCACCTGCCCCGACCCCCTGCGCTCAACTGGCGACATCCTGGTCCTCTGCGAGGTCCTGAACGCCGACATGACCCCGCACCCCACGAACACGCGTCACGCAGCGGCCTTGGCCGCCAAGACGTACGCCTCGTTCGAGCCGAAGTTTGGCATTGAGCAGGAGTACACCTTCTTCCAGGACGGCCGTCCCTACGGCTGGCCCGAAGTGGGTTATCCCGCTCCACAGGGCCCCTACTACTGCGGTGTCGGTGGCTCGAAGATGCCCGGCCGTGACATTGTCGAGGCCCACACCGAGGCCTGCCTCGCCGCCGGTATCGCCATCGAAGGCACCAACGCCGAAGTGATGATGGGTCAGTGGGAGTTCCAGGTTGGCGTGCTCGACACGCTGGCTGTGGCCGACCAGCTCTGGGTTGCTCGCTGGTTGCTCGAGCGCATCGCGGAAGACTTCGAGGTTGAAGTCTCCTGGGCCGCGAAGCCGATCAAGGGCGACTGGAACGGTGCCGGTGCGCACACGAACTTCTCCACGAAGCAGATGCGTGCCGTGGGTGGCTGGGACGCCATCATCGCTGGTTGCGAGGCGCTCGGCACCCGCGTGCTCGAGCACGTCGAGAACTACGGTGACGGCGTCAAGGACCGCCTGACCGGTGCGCACGAGACCGCCCCATGGCACACCTACTCCTACGGTGTGTCGGACCGCGGTTGCTCCGTCCGCATCCCCGGTGGCGTGGCTCGCGAAAAGCGCGGCTACCTCGAGGACCGTCGCCCCAACGCCAACGTCGACCCGTACACGGTGACCCGCTTGATGGTCGAGACCATCTGTGGTGCCGCGGCGGCCACGGCCAAGAAGGCGCCGGCTGCCAAGAAGGCGCCCGTGGCAAAAAAGGCTGCTGCCGCTACCACGGCCAAGGCCACACGTGCTAAAAAGTAATGTAACGAACTCGTAATACTCCTAGAAAGTTCCGTGCACTCCCGCCACCGTTTCGGTGGCGGGAGTGTGTCTTAACGGTGTTTTTTGTGTGACACCGTGAAAGTGAAAGACTTATGACCATGCAGAACCAAGCGCAGTACGTCCTACGGACCGTCGAAGAGCGCGGCATTCGATTTGTCCAACTGTGGTTCACCGACATTCTCGGTCGCCACAAGGCATTCCACGTCACACCGGCCGAGCTCGAAGACGCCCTCGACCAGGGGCTCACCTTCGACGGCTCATCAATCGACGGCTTTTCTCGGACCACGGAGTCCGACGTCCTCGCCCGACCCGACCTCACGACGTTTGAACTTCTCCCCTGGTACGGCGAGGGACAGGGGATCGCTCGCGTCTTCTGCGACATCTACAACATTGACGGGACGCCATTCAATGGTTGCCCGCGCCAGCAGTTGCGCAAGGTCCTCAACGGCGCCCTCGAACAGGGCTTTACCTTCTTCGTCGCCCCCGAAATTGAGTACTTCTATTTCTCCTCGCTCGACCCCGCCAGCACGCTGACGCCGTTGGATCAGGGCAGCTACTTTGACCTGCTGCCCGACGATGTCTCCAGCCAACTTCGCCGCCGCACCGTCCTGACGCTCGAGGAAATGGGTATCGGCGTCGAACACGCCCAGCACGAGGACGCACCAAGTCAGCACGAGATCGACCTCCGGTATACCGACGCCCTCACCATGGCCGACACTGTGATGTCAGTGCGCCACGTGGTCAAGGAGTTGGCCCGTCAGGCTGGCATCGCCGCCAGCTTCATGCCCAAGCCCCTCGCCAACGTGCAGGGGTCGGGCATGCACACCCACCTCTCGTTGTGGCGCAACGGTGAGAACGCCTTCGTCGGTGACGGTCCCTACGGACTTTCGCCGGTGGCTACGCAGTTCATGGCCGGTCTCTTGCGACACGCCCCCGAAATCACGGCAATAACCAACCAGTGGGTTAACTCCTACAAGCGCCTGGTGCCCTCCACCGAAGCACCCGTGGGCGTGGAATGGGCTCGCTCCAACGACGCCGCCCTCGTTCGCGTTCCAACGGTTAAGTCCGGCAAAACTGAATCCACGCGTATCGAGTACCGTGCCCCGGACCCGGCGGCGAATCCCTACTTGGCCTTCGCCGTGATTTTGGCGGCGGGACTTCGTGGCATCACCGAGGGCTACACCCTGCCCGCCGAAGGCGAGCGGGTGGCTCGCCTGCCCCAGTCCCTCGACCAAGCCATCGAGTTGATGTCGACGTCAGCGCTCCTCCAAGAGACGCTGGGGGACCACCAAGTGGAGTGGTTCCTCCGGAACAAGCGTGCCGAGTGGGATGCCTACCGTGGTCAAGTCACACCCTTCGAGCTGGAACGGTATCTCCCCCTCCTGTGATTGACACCGTTCTCTGTGTACCGTCCTGCGATGGCCCCATTCGCAAGGCCTTCGAGGTAACTGGCGTGACGCCGGCCGTGTGTGAGAGCGGTCGAGTGGACGACATCGTGGCGGTCGAGCCCGAGAGCGGGTTTTCCGGCGCCGTCATTAACGCCTCATCGCTGTCGCTCACTGAGGCGATGACGCTTTGTCGACAGCTTCGTCATCGCGAGCGGCCTATTGAGCCGATTATTTTGCTGGTGGAGCACTACCAACTTGATGAGTTGACGTTCCGAGAGGACCTCTTCGAGGACTTCATCGTCGGGCCCTTCAACGTGTCGGAGCTCGCGACACGACTCCGCCACCGGCTACGCCGCGCTGGTAACGAAAGTGTTGCGCCGCGAGTGGCCCACGGTGAGTTGGTGATGAACCTCGAGACCTACCAGGCCACGATCGCCGGTCGCATTCTGGACCTCACGTACATGGAGTACGAACTTCTTCGCTTCCTCGCCACGAATCCCAATCGCGTCTTCAGTCGTGAAACGCTCCTGAGCCGCGTCTGGGGCTACGAGTACTACGGTGGCGCCCGCACGGTTGACGTTCACGTGCGACGCCTTCGCGCCAAGTTGGGCGAAGAATACGCTCACCTCATCGCCACCGTGCGATCGGTGGGCTACAAGTTTGGTGTGTCGACGACGTTTGAGGTTTAGCGCTCGGGGGCGTAGGCCCAGAGCTCCGCTTCAGCACGGGCACCCATCGGCAACTTGGCCACCTGAATCGTCGAACGAGTCGGACGAGGCGCGTCAAAGAACGTGACCCAGACCTCGTTGCACGCCGCAAAGTCGGCGTCAAGGTCCATGAGGAACAGGGTGCCCTTTACGACGTCATTCATCGTGGCACCGTGTTCGGCGAGCAACGCCTTAGCGTTTTCGAGGCCCTGGCGAAGTTCGGCGGCGGCGCCGCCCTCAACCAACGTCGGGGTTGCGGCACCCGGCACCATGCCGAGTTGACCGGAGAGAATGACGAAATCGCCAGCGCGGCGACCGGGCGAGTACGGACCAATGGGAGTTGACATGGCTCAGCTGAAGGAGTTTCCGCAACCGCAGGTGCGGGTCGCATTGGGGTTGGTGATGTGGAAACCCGCACCCTGCAGGCCATCGTTGTAGTCGAGCGTGGCGCCGGTCAAGAGCTCGGCGCTCGACGGGTCGACAACGACCTTGACGTTGGCAAAGTCCTTGACGATGTCGTCGCTGGCGAACTCCGAGTCGAAGAACATGTCGTAGTTGAAGCCGGAGCAGCCACCGGGCTTGACGGCCACGCGAAGGGCGAGGACTTCGTCAACGCCTTCGGCGGCGATCAACTCAGCCACCTTGGCGATGGCGGCATCGGTCAAGGTAATGGGGTCGGCATTCTTCTTCGACAACGTGACGGTCGTGCTTGAGGCATTCGACATGGCGCTCCTTTGGCGTTTCTCTGCCTCCATCGTAGCGAAAACCCACGAAATTATGCCGAGCCTGTTCAAATACCGGTAGGTTGCCATCGTGGAAATCGTCGAAACCTTGCGCGCACGCTTGCGTGACGTTCGTGACCCCGAACTCCAAGCCTCCATTGTCGACCTGGGCATGGTCGGGGGCGTTTCCGTCAGCCCCGAGGGCGTCGCCCACATTGAGGTGGCGCTGACGATGGCGGCGTGCCCACTGCGCAGCACTATCGAACGAGAAGTGCGCGCGGCGGCGCTGGACGTTGAGGGCGTACGCGAGGTAACCCTCTCCATCGGGGTGCTCTCGGCTACCGCGAAGGCGGAGCTGTTACGCACCGCTCGACGTCTCGCTCAGGCCGCGGCGCCACTGACCACGATTCCTCGCACTGCGCCCGTCGTCATGATTGCCTCCGGCAAGGGTGGCGTCGGCAAATCATCGGTCACCGCCAATGTCGCCGTGGCCCTCGCTCACCGCGGGCTCCGCGTTGGTGTCCTCGACGCTGATATCTGGGGATTCTCACTGGCTCGACTACTCAATATTCACGGCGAAATAGCGGTGCGCAACGGCAAAATGCTGCCGCTGGCGCGCCCCGAGGGCGCTGGCTCCATTGCCCTGCTCTCCATGGGCCACCTCGCCGATGATGACAGTGCGCTGTTGTGGCGCGGTCTCATGGTTCAAAAGGCCGTGGCGCAATTTATTGAAGACGCCGATTGGACCGGCATTGATTTTCTCTTGATTGATACGCCACCGGGCACCGGCGACATCGTGATGACCCTGGCCCGCCTCCTGCCTCACTTAGGGCAGGTGGTCGTGACCACGCCCGCCATGGCGGCCCAGCAAGTGGCCGCTCGGGCCGCCGATTTTGGCGTCAAGTCCAACCTCCGCTTGCTTGGCATCATTGAAAATATGAGTGGCTACAGCTGCGAGTGCGGGCAGCGACACGCCCCCTTTGGTGAGGGCGGCGGTCTCGATCTCGCCACCAGACTCGCTGTGCCGTTACTGGCCTCGCTCCCCCTTCTCCCCTCACTCTCCCAGGGCGGTGACGAAGGAACGCCCATTGCGCAGCGAGAGGCCGAGGGCGGCCCCTTCGCGCAACTCGCCGCGCAGCTGGCGGCGCTCGGCAATGAACTCATTCCGGCGGGTTGTACTGCTCGTTTGCTTGACGCACTCGATCAGAGTGTGGCCGCCAGCTCGTAGCCAGCGTTAGGTGGGAAGTTCCGCCACCAGCCGTCCGTCACGGAGCACCTCGACGGGTTGGGTCATAGTGGGCCGAGGTTGCCCTCGCCAGAACGACTGTGCCTCGGTAACCGTGGTGAAGGAATGCAACTGACTCAGCAGTGTGTGTGTCGGCAATAACAGGTGCCATTCGCCTGCGTGGTAGCGGGCGAGCGCGTCAGCGGGTCGGCACCAGACATGGGCCACTATTTCGTGGCCATCGCAGGCAATCGAGCCCCCGACCGGTAACGCCGCAAGAAAGAACCGAGTGTCGTAGCGGCGAGGTCGCCCCTCGGGGGTCCGCCAATGGGCGATGTATTCGAGGGCGTCAAGATCGAGGTGCAGCCCTTCTCGCTCCAGCAGGGCCGTGAAGGTGCTCTCACCGGTGGCAATCGCCAACCGCCATCTTGTTTGCTGGTCGACGTCGATGGTCTCACGAACGAGCAGCACCCCCGCCTCCTCAAAGAGCTCCCGAAGTGCGGCCACGTAATACGAGGTGGCCTCGGGTGTCTGCAGCCGGTCACGACGGCGACGGTCGGCCTCCCTGTCGGTCGAAACAAAAGTCGGTGCGGCGTCGTCGGCGTCAACGCTGCCACCAGGAAAGACCCACGCACCGCCGGCGGCGGGGGTCTCACTATGCCGCTGCAACATCGCCACTTCTACGCCGTTCGGCCCGTCGCGCAGGACCACGACGGTGGCCGCTGGACGGAGAGGTACGGGTGAGTTCACCACCTGCATCGTACGACGTACGTGCGCTTATCCCTTATCTGCGTTGTGCCAAATTCTTATGTTTAGCGACTAAGTTTGAACCGTTCTCATCTACCAAGGAGCATTGTGGCAACCTCCCCTTCACAGCAGGCATCGTCGGGTCGTCCCGCCGGTCTCTTCACCTGGATCGCCGTCGGCGTCGTTCTCGTTGTCGTCGCTGCACTCGTGGTCGTCAAGGTCACCAGCGGGAGCGCGTCGTCGAAGAATGGCTCGGACACGCCCACTTCGTCAGCGATGCTGGCGCAGTTGACCACGATTCCGGCGTCCGTCTTCAACACCGTGGGCGTCACCTCGGGTGCCGCTCCCGTGGCGAAGCCAATTACGTTGAAGCACCAGCCCCTCAGAACTGGTTTGTCCTCGACGGGCAAGCAAGTCCCCAACGTTCTCTACATCGGTGCGGAGTACTGCCCCTTCTGTGCCGCTCAGCGCTGGGCCACCATCGTCGCCCTCAGCCGCTTTGGCACGTGGTCCGGTCTGCAGAACACGGCCTCGTCGCCCATTGACTCGTACGCCAACACCCCGAGCTTCTCCTTTCTGACGGCCAAGTACTCGTCCCCCTACCTGTCCTTCCAGGGCATTGAGCAGTACGGCAACAAGCCCAATCCCGCCACCCAGGGCTGGTTCCCCCTCATGAAGACGCCAAAGGTCGCAAACAGTGACTTCCTCAAGTACGACACGCCGGCCTTCGTTCCCGGCATGACCGTGCAGAACGAGTACTCCTACCCCTTCATGTCATTGGGCAATCAGGCGCTGATCTCGGGTGCGCAGTACACACCGGGACTGCTCGCCAACCTGAGCCGTGACAGCATCGCCGCCGGTCTCTCGACGCCATCGAGTCCGGTGACGCAGGCCATCGTGGCCTCGGCGAACTACCTGACCGCCTCGCTGTGTAAGTTGACCAAGCAGCAGCCCGCTGCTGTCTGCACTTCGCCAGGCGTCACGACAGCCGCCAAAGGCCTCTAACAATGTCGCGGTCGGTTGAGCCGGTTGCCGCTTGGGCCCGTGTCACGACCCTGGTGCTGAGCCTGCTGGGGCTGGCGGTCTCGACCTACCTGACCGTCGAGCACTTTGGCCACTCGAGTCTGCTGATCTGCCCGCGCAACCAGTTGTTCAACTGCGAAAGTGTGACCACCTCGTCACAGTCCTACTTTTTCGGGATCCCCGTGGCCGTTCTCGGACTACTCAACTTTGTCGCCATGACGGCGCTGAACTCACCGTGGGCGTGGGCCGCCAAGCAGTACTGGATTCACCTCGCGCGGTTTGTCCTCGCCGCCGGCGGCATGGTGTTCGTGCTCTGGCTCATCACGGCTGAGTTGGTCTTTATCAATCACATCTGTCTGTACTGCACGGCAGTGCACGTCATTACGTTCGCGCTGCTGATTGTCTTGACCCAGGTCACCCCTCGGCAACTCGGCTGGGTCCAGAGCACCTCGAAGTAGTCCAGCGGTGCGGCGGCGGCGTGGCCACGTTGAAAGTGTCGCTTGCTACGCTAGTGACGTGGCAACCATTGTTATTGCGAGTGACCTCGCCAGTTTGCGTCGAGACGTACGGGCCATGCTCGAGTCACCGGACTACACCATCGTGGAAGCCTCCAGTGGACCCGAGGTCTTGACGCTGACCCGCGGTGGCGGTGTTGACCTGCTTCTCTGTGACATGCAAATTGGAGCAATGGGCGCTATGGCTATCACCATGGAACTTCGCCACGACGAGTCCTACGGCTTTGCCGAGCCGGTGCCGGTTCTGATGTTGCTCGACCGCCGCGCTGATGTTTTTCTCTCTCGCCGTAGTGGGGCTGAGGGTTTTGTCCTCAAGCCTCTCGAACCGTTAACGGTTCGTTCCGCCGTGCGCGCCCTGCTGCGCGGCGACGCCTTCGAGGACACGGCGCTCACGCCGGCCACTGTCCGCGCTGGCGCCCCTGCATGAAAGAACCGGCTCAGGCCTCCGGCCTCGCTCGCTTCCGCTCTCGCATCGCTGGCAAGGACGATCACGTCTTCACCAGCCCCGAGGCGCAAGCCATCCACGACCGTGTCGATCAACTCAGTGAACTTGAGCTTCGTGACGTCATGACCCCACGAGTCGACGTGGCTTACCTCACGATGCCGGTCACCCCCGAAGCCATCGCCGAGGCGGTCCGTGACACCGGCCACTCCTGTTTCCCGGTAGTCCACGACGATGACCTTGACCAGGTTCAGGGTGTGTTGTTCGTCAACGACCTCTTCCGCTCCACCACCGCCAAGCGAGCGATCGGCGTCTCCTTGCCCGATGAACGAGAAATCGGTCGCAAGATTCGTACCCCACTCATGCTGCCCGAGACACTCGACCTCCTCGAGAGTTTGAAGGAAATGCGGCTGCAACGTCGCACCTTCGCCATCGTGCTCGATGAACACGGTGGTGTCGCGGGCGTCATCTCCATTCGTGACATTCTCGAGCAACTCGTGGGCGACCTGAGTGATGAGTTCGACGAAGAAGAAGACGTCACGATTGTTCCCATTCGCCCAGGGCGATGGCTCATTGATGGCCAGACGCACGTCGATAAGGTCGAAGAGACGCTCGGCCTTCGCATTCCCGAAGGTGAGTACGTCACGTTCGCCGGCTACATCCTGGCTCTGGCCGACGATATTCCCGCCGCCGGCACGGTCTTTACCGTCGGGGAGTGGAGCTTTCGCGTCCAATCAGTGATCAAACAGCGAATCAGCGAAATCGTGGTGGAGCGCCACGAACCGGCCGACGAACTCGTCACACCGTAGGACTTTGTGCCCGTGGCTCTCGGGCGACTAAGATGGTCTCTGCTCGCTGCGGGCTGTAGCGCAGCTTGGTAGCGCGCTTCGTTCGGGACGAAGAGGTCCCGGGTTCAAATCCCGGCAGCCCGACCATGTTGTTGTTTTTGCTGTAT
>Ga0208104_1000037_pt1 | contig 30356 bp, 42 predicted proteins | sample CryBogCBE29May09_FD_185503 | JGI IMG/M metagenome (GOLD analysis project Ga0208104, IMG submission 185503) | Freshwater microbial communities from Crystal Bog, Wisconsin, USA - CBE29May09 (SPAdes) | ecosystem: Environmental > Aquatic > Freshwater > Lake | place: Crystal Bog, Wisconsin, USA... | reverse complement strand
CGCCTTCCGATACCACCTGTCATGGACACGCTGGCTAGTGGGATCAGTCCGCCGCCGCCACCGCTGGAGCCCTGTCCTGCCCTACCAGAACGACAGCCGCTTCGATTCAGGCGTGCAACGCACGTTCGAGGAGGCCAAGCGGGTTAAGCGGGCCGCCGTGTCGGCAAACACATGGAGCCGCACAGGCACCATCGAAATGCGACTATGGGGCACCACGTCGAACGCGAACGAATGGCTGGGACGCCGTGATCTCATGATCGCCATCGCCCGCTGGAGCGAGAGCCACACCTCCGCCCACATGGAGCCGGACGGATCCTGCAAGCGGATTAACAACCTGACGGAGGCCGAGGCATGGCCCGCCTTCTTCCGCTGGGCCGCCGCCAACGCCCCCAAGGGCCTTGCCTACGCCCTAAAGACGCTCCGCCGGAAAAGCCGCAGTAGCCGCCGGAATGTGGACAGCGACCACGCCCGCCAGTTAATGGGGCAGTTCGAATCGTCCGGCCTCACCTGTCAGGGCTACCGCCGCCGGAACCGCATCAGCAGTCAGTCATCCAACTAACCAACCAACCCCAACCAACTAAACATATGTGTAAATTAACAGGCTGGACATCATCACCAGCATCACCGCTCCTCAAGAGCCACGCCAACGCCGGACTAGTCGCCGCCCACGCCGTTATTCAGCGGACGGAGCGGGACGGATTCGGATTCGCACAGAGCGGAAGCAAAGGCCTCCGAAGCCGCTACGCCGAGCCCGCCGACTTCCGCGAGATGGACGGCATCACAGAGTTGTTCAAGCGAGCTGGCGGGGCCGCCAAGGCCTTCGCCACGGCCCACCGCTCTCACCATGCCGGAACCTACGCCGCCGGAGGCCACATGATCGCCCACGGACGCACTGCAACGTGTGCCGTGACGCTCGATAACGTCCACCCATTCCGCCGCCGAGGCTGGACGCTGGCCCATAATGGCGTCGTGGATTGGGAAGGCCCAGCCGCCGGAGGCGACCAGCCCTGCCCGCATAGTCAGGTGACTTGCGACAGTCAGCACCTCTTGATCGCCGTGGCTGATCACAAGACGACCGCCGAGCGTAAGGAGGCCCTCACCCACATAAGCGGATATGCCGCCTTCCTCGCCCTGTCACCACGAGGCGACCTGATCGCCGCAGTGGATGACACGGCCCGCTTGTTCGCTGGCGTTACGAGCAAGGGCCGCTGGATATTCGGCACGACCGCCGGGATCGTAGAGGCAGTGGCGGAGGCATGGCGGAGCAAGGGCGTGACGGCCTACCAGCTGGACGCTCACACTTGGCTAGAGTTTAAGGCCGCCGGAGGCGACCCAGACCTCTCCGAGTGGAAGCACAAGGCATCCACAGGCCGTCAAATGGGATTCGCCAGCCGAAGCCTAGGGGCCGGATGGGAGGGAGGCCGGAAGAGCCGGAAGGGCCGGAGCATCACCTCCTACGGATCCGGCACCTATGGGGCCGGAGCTTGGGGGGGCGGACTCCATGCCGCCGGAGGCCGCTTCCTGTCAGCCGCCGAGGCCGAGGAGGCCGCTGGCCTCATGACCGAACAGGATGCCATCGAAGCCGTACAGGCCGCCGAGGCCGCCGACACCGCCGCCGCCTGTGGCGTGCCGGATTGGTCAGGGGGCTCATACTAGGCCGCCAGACCCAGCCGGAAAACGGAGGCCGCTCCCTGCAAGGGGGGCGGCCTTTTTCGTGCCTAGCTGGCCCTCCAGCATCTTCCCGAAATTCGGGAGGGTCATCATAGCGGGCATCCAATAAAAACGACCACAGCGGCCTTATAGGAAGCCGGATTTTAAGGCCGGAGGCCGGAAAGGCCCCTTTTCAGCCTATCAGGCCGCCGGAGGGCCGGAGGCCGGAGGGGCCGCCCCCCACCTCGAAGGGCCCGACATCGAAAGGGGCCGGAGGGCCTTAAGCCGTCCTCACCGCCAAGGCCGGAGCGGATTTTTAACGTACAGGGGCCCCGATACGTCATTTTTTTAACGTACAGGGGCCGCCGGACAGGCCGCCGCCATACCTACTTAAGGCCGGAGGCCGCAGGGCCGGATGGGCCAGCAGGGCCGCCGAAACGTCCTGACCACTTAAGGCCCCTTACCATGTTATTATGCCGGAGGGCCGGAGGCCTGATTTAATATGACAGGCCGGACAGGCCGCCGCCGGAGGCCGCCCGAATTTCCCGATGTAAGCCGGAAAATCATTTTCCCCTATGTAAGATCCCTAACATCCCGGAAAATTAATATTAAATAATCAAACGACAACGGCGACTTTTGATATTAGTTTTTCGATGTTAGCTGGCCCGTTGTATTTTTTTTTGGGTAGTTTTCTTGAAGAGTGAGGGCGATTGAGGGCGATTGAGGGCGATTGAGGGCGATTGAGGGCGATTGAGGGCGATCAGCGTAGCTTGCGTTTAAGCTTAATTGCTCTTTTAACTACCTTGCGAGTTTTCTTGTAGATCATCCAGCAAAACACGCCGAACCCTATTAAGAAAAATAGAGATGCGGCGTGAGAGATTGCGTGGATGCTATTCAAATATGAAGGCCACTTCGCAAGGTTCTTGCATTCCTTCCGATAGCGTCCCATTAAGGTACTTAACTATATCCGCAAAGAACAGGGTTTTATTTTGATCCTCAAGCGACTTTGGAGCCTTAATTAAGAATAGCCCCTCATGGAACTGGAAGAATGTGGTTGCTTCCAGCCAGTGGTATTTAGTCGGAGCGTGCTTAACTATATGCTCTACGACTTGTTTGTAGGCTTCTTTAGGGTCTGGGATTTGGGCTTGCATGGTTTCTTCTTTCTGAAGATTTCGTCGTAGTTCTTTAAGTATGCTTCGGAGTTATTGGATCTGGGGGCAGATCCCTTTCCGGCATCGAAGTAGGGGGTGCGGCTCATTTTACCTCCTCGTGGTTAGTTCTTTCCCAGTTAGTGTAGTCAAGCTCGTTCATCTTGCGGCGTTTCCAGAAATCTTTTAAGGCCTTTTTCATTTGAATGCAAGTACCCATAGGAGTTTCCTTAACGCCGGAATCACAAACGTCAAAGCGGATTGCTTTTCCGTTCTTTGTGCAAGATGGTTCAATCATTACTGGAGGGATTTAAGAACATTCTCGCACTGGCAAAGAATGCAATTTTCTTTGTTCTCCTCGTCTTGTGATCCGTGGGTGAATCCCTCGGTGTTTAATCCGATGGCTACAAGAAGCTCGTAAGAATGCCCAAGAAGCTCCAGCATAACAGGAGCCTGTGCGAACAGCTTTGCGAACTTAACGGCCTCGTCAGCACTGACGGCCTTATCTATTTTCAATACTGGCACTTGATTAGCGTCCACTACGCTGTCTCCGTCTGCTTTAAGCGGAAACTGCATGGGAACTTTAACTGATTCCATGAACTCTGATGGGATAATAATACTCATTCTGTTGGTTGGGTTGTTTTGTTTTTGTGTAGGCGATTCTCTGGAAAGACTCGCATATTTGCTTGCTCCATGCTATAGCCTACTGCTAATAGGCCAAGCATAAGAAGATTGTCCTCTACGTCCTCGCAGGGCGTTTTGAGATAGTGGTCAAGGTGATCCCAGCGGCGACTGCAATGGCGAGTTCCGAAGAAGTCCCACCAAACAATCTTTGCCACTGCATGACGCAGGGGAATGTCATCAATTCCAAAAAGGCGATCATGCCACTCCTCTGGAGACACCTTTTTCATTTCTTGCGGTAGCCTAGCGTGACTTCAACTAGGTCAGTAAGTTGCTTGGTCTTTCCAAGCGTGTTGAGCTTTATCACGCAACGCAGGGCTTCACGAAGCTCCGCAACTTGATCGCATAGGTTCTCTATGTCAGCCTGTAGTTCAGAGTTTGTTTTGCTCATTGTTCATTTCTTTCTTGGTGATCTTAATGGATTGCTGATACATGAACAGCTTGAAGGATTCCGGCTCGTCTCGGAACCACTTTGCAAGTAGTACGAGATGATGCTCCCTAACGGCCTTTCCGTAATGCCAGAAGGCAAGTCCGAGGGCGAGCAGGATTCCGATAGTTCCTGTGATGATAACGAGTGTGGTCATATTAATTGAATTCTGCGGCTACCCAGTAGTCGGTTGAAAAATTACAAGCCCAGAATTTAGCTCCAACTTGAATGCCCTTAACTACCAAGGCATCGTCATAATCTGGATCTGTGATTGTGAATGAGATATCGTCTTTCTTGACTTTGTATTTCACTCGCTTGGCTTCTTTCTGGAGTTGCTTAACAAACTTTGTATCGCAAATTTTAATGAATGTAGTTGCTTTTGTTTTCATTGGTTGAGAGTTGTGTGTTTTTTCAGTTGTGGCCCCTCCCCTCCATGTAAGGGAGGGGCCGTTTATCATCAGTGTTTAATGTGGGTAGACATACACACCCTGTCTGGAGTTCTCCTCCAGCACTATTCTGATGAGTCAACTAAATCCAATCTGGATCGGTATCGTGAGATGGGGTTGGAGATGGTGAGCTATTGAAGCTCTTCTTCTCTCGTGCTGGCCCGACCTTGATGGACAAGAAAGGCTTTCCGGCCTTGCTGGTTTTCTCCCAGATGCTGATCTCAAAGTCCTTGCCATTCACATTGAGAGGGCCGGAGTATTGAGGGGCTTTGGGGTTGGCGTTGTCCTTCTTGAAGGCCGCACCGCTATTGGTATTATCGTATTGCATACTGCTTTTTTTGTTTTTGGTTGGTTGTTACCGATCATCGAATCGGAGGTACTCCGATCTGAACGATAAAGGGATACTAGCCCGACCACATGATCGTGCAAGCTTTATATTTAAAAACCAATCACTCGGTTGCTCTTGGTCTTGTGAGATTGTCAAGAATAAATCGCAATCGTGTTCGATGGCTCGGCTCTCACGGCTTGCACCTTCAGCATTCAACTGGGTGAGAGCGACTATCACGATTCCCATTTCCTTGGCAAGCGTTTTTAATGTGCGGCTCACTTCTGCCACTTGACGCTCACGGCTGTCCTTGCTGTTGGTAGGCTCAAGAAGCTGGATGTAGTCCACTACAATCATCTTCACTTGATGCACAGCCACCATGCGGCGAACTGCGGCACGAAGTTGAAGGCAGTTAAGGCTACTCTCATCACGAATCCAAATTGGGAGCTTGCTGATCTGTGCAACGCCCATGCTGATCCGCTTCATGAGGTCTTTATCCACTTCTCCCTCACGAGATAGTCGAGATATGTCAGCCCCAGAATGGGATGAGATAAGACGATCCATAAGTTCTCCAGCAGTCATCTCCAGTGAGATGATCCCCACTTCGTTCCCACCTAGGTCGGCAGTACGCATAGCCATGTTGAGAGCCATAGCGGTCTTGCCACCCTTTGTAGGGGCTCCTATGACGATTAACTGCCCTTTGCGGAAGCCTCCAGTGATCTCATCTAGCGGCTTAATGCCAGTGGTGATCCCGATAAGCTTGCCTCGGTTAGCCACCATCTCCTCATAGTCGTTTAGTCGCTTACACGCCACTTCCCTTACGCTCTCAATACGAGAGGAGGTCTCTGCATCAGCCGCAACCGACACAAGAGCCTTCTGAACCACTTCGGAGAGGTTCTCGGATTGAGTTGGGTCACTGGCTGTGGCAATGATCTTCTCGGCTACGGATATAGATAGACGTTGAATATGACGCTCCTTTAGAATGTCTAGGTATTCACGCCAGTTTTGGGATGTTGGCATGAACAGGAAGCACTCCGTAACATAGGCGGCTCCACCCGATAGTTCAAGGGTTCCGTTGTTGGTCATGTGGTCAGTGATCGTTACTAGATCAGATCCCACTCCGGCAGTCCATAGGTCAACGATGGCGTTAAATATACGCTGGTTGGCAGGATGATGGAACAGCTTAACACTGGCGGTGTCAGCCGCCTCATCCAAGATGGATGAGTTTTGCATTAAGGAAGAAAGGAATGCTTTCTCCGCATCTGGAGATTGAGGCAGGGTCATTGGATTTCTTTAATTAAGGTATCGAGTTTCGCCTTTCCAATTTTTCTGGAAAATTTTACATCACTAACTGATAATGTTGCTATTTCAACTGCTCTCACCAATAGTCCGGCAATCCAAACAAGCCTCTCCATTGTTTTTTTTTGGTTTTCCAAAGATGCGTTGAGTTCTTTCTCAAGCTGGCGAGAAAAGTCAGCAGGAGTTGTGGCACAAGAATAAAACCCGATATGAGAAACTGCTTTCTCGTCTGTGCGTGGCGTGTCGCTCATTTCTTTTTCTCCTTCTTCACCTTAACTGGCTTCTCTTTCTTGATAGCCCACCAAACTCCCACTTGAGCCTTAAAGGTGTTCCAGTAGCCGGATAGGTCGGGATTCCAGACGGCTTCAAAGTCGCCCTCATCCTCCTTACCGATACGCACGATGCAGTGGTTTGTAATCTTGCAACCAAGATTGTTGTAGTTCCAAAGCTCGGCATATCCTGCACACTGCCTCCAGAAGCTATCGCTAATCTTCTTGCTGGTCTTGAAGTCCATCAACACATGGTCTCCCTGTGGGTCTACGGCAATAAGGTCAATAGTCCCTCCGTACTTGTAAAGCTCATTAACAAGCTGAACTTCCGTAGCGACCACCTTGAGATCCTGCAAGTCCCACCAATCAAGAAACTTCGTGTAGCACACAAGAGCCTTGTCAATGTCGGCTTGATCGAAGTCGGATAGGTCAGCCACTTTTTCATTGAGCATACACTCAATCATGAAGTGAGCAATCGTTCCAATGTTTGCGGCGGTGTTACGCTCCTTGCGATAATCCTTACCTTGACGGCCTAGATCCCAAGCCCAATGAATGAGGGCTCCGGCATCATCGCCAATTTTGCAGATGGTTGAACCCCCTGCGAGTTGATCTCCGTTTTCAGAAAAGTATTTCTGATGTGGAGCGTCCTTTACTAATTTTACTTTTTCCATAGTTGTGTTGGTTGTGTGTTAATTGAATCCAAACATTTTGTCCAGATGCTGTTCAATTGCTGAATCAGCTTGCTTCGACCACTCCAGCTTCTTTTTGAGAATGAGGAGTTCGCTGTGAATCTCTACAGCCCTTGACGTACTGATCTGGATTGTGTCAAGGCCGTGATGCTTTGATGTGGTGATGAGCGAGTAGAACAAAGGTTCTAAAACTTTCACCATGCGTTTTGTTTCTGCTATCGTTTCTGCGGTGTTTGGTATTTGCATTCACGACCTATAGTCGGATTCAATTTCGTTGTCTACAAAAAAATCATCCATGTCTGAATAATTGTTTGAGTCCGATGCCAAGGCGTTCCCCAGCCCATTCTGATAGACAAAGAGTTCGCAAAGTAATGCAAGAGCGTCTGCTCTGTCTGGGGATTTTCCCTTCGTGCGTTTCTTCAAATCACGCTTACTTTCAAGTAATGTCTTTTCGTTCTTGAGCGTGTAGACTCTGGCACAAAGCTCCCTAGCCGTGATGTCATCAAGCCCTCTCAATCGTCCTGCCATGATGATTGTTTTGATCTGCCCCCACAATTGCGTCACTCGGTTTGCATACACTTGCTTGGCTGGTCTGGAGTCCTCCATGCTTATCACTTGGTCAGTCGCAGAGCCGCCGAAGCTCACTCGCACAAACCCTGCTCTCCACCGCTGATTGATAATATCAGCCACTCCAGCACCGGCTCCTGTGGTGTCAAGAGCAAAATCTTCTGGCTCCACTCCACGCTTTTTAAGCTCCCCAATGGTTTGGTCAGCCACTTGGTAGAACAATGGGTAAGAAGCATCGTCCATTAGGTTGAGCCTAATGCACTCGGTAAGCTCCATCATCACGCCCTCATCGGAAGCTGTTCCAACCTTGGCAAATCTCAAGATACAATCATCGCCATCGGTAGTGAATGCAGGGTCAAGGGCGGCTATAGTCTTGATGCGTCTATCGGCCCACACAGCCTTGCTACGAGCCTCGCCATCCGTAATCATAGCGGAATCCACCATCGTATTTCTAGCTCCGCTCTTGCTCCACATTCCTCGGCAATAGCTATTCCACTCAAGGCTCCCCTCTCCGTAGTTGCGGCGAATAATCTCCACGTTGTCTTGGGAGAATAGATAAGGGTAGATGATGCGTCCGGCCTTAATGTTGGGAGACTTCAAACCATCAAACCTAACGCAAATCCCAGACTTGGTTTCCCAATGCTCATCATCATCTCCAATACTTCCCCAGCCCATTTTAGGCTCACAGAACAGGCCGTGAGGGTCGAACATTGATGAGGCGTTAGCGATAGCCACAAAGCGGTAGAAGTCCGTACCCACTTGAAGGTTGGCTCGTGCAGAGAAGATGGCAGGGTTTGTCTGTGCCGCTTCGTCAGCCATGACAACCATGCGAGGCAAGTGAACGCCCTGCAACTTACCAACAGCTTGCTCCACGCTTCCGCTATCCACGGCAAGGGCAATGATGGCTGATCTGTCATCCCCTCGCTTGAATTGAATCTTGGTTTGCGAATCCACTACGTTAAGACCAAACAACGGAATGGTTGGCTTTGTGAACTTCATCATTTCAGCCCAGATGCGGCCTCGCAACGAGGGGACGGTTGTCGAGGTGAGAGCAACCCTAGTCATCATGGGTTTAGCCAAATACTCAATTAAGGAAAGTAGCGTGAAGGTGAAGGTCTTTCCGGCGGCGGCACATCCTGTGATTCCGATTTCTTCGTAGTTGCACCATGCCCACAACGCAAGCTCGTTCCAATCATTCCAAGTCTTAATCACATCGGGCCAAAGCATGGCGATGCAATGCTTGATATGCTGACCCCTGCTCATTCCCGAAAATCGGGATGGGTCTTTATCTCCAACCATCAGCAACTCTATTTCAAGTTGCGTGATGTTGGATTGCTTAAACTCTAGGCCGTATGTCTGGAGCTTCAACGAAGCTGTGATCTAATAGCGTCCAAAACTCCCTTTGGCTTTCCTCGCACTGATTCGCCATCATCCACAGATCCACGATTAATTCGGGGCTGTACGGCGGCATCAGCGGCGGCTCGGCTCTTGTATTTAGCAAGCTCTGCTTTAAGGTTTGCCACCTCGTCCACGGCCTCTTTAGCCACTTGAGCGAGGAATGGAGCAACCATGATTTCGTTCTGGCTGGCTGTGCCCTCAACGATCTTATAAGCCCTCTCCACTCTTTGCTGGACAAGCTTATCGGTTTCTGGATCTCCAGTAGGCCGGAAGTAGTCCAGCTTATTGGCTAGGTGAGCCTTCACCTTTTCAAAGTTGGCTTTAATAGTCTGGGAGGTTTGCTGATTTTGAGCCTGTGCATCCACGGCAAGCTCCTGTGCTGTGGCACGATAATCCTGCAACGCACCCTCTAATCCCCTACGCTTCTCGTCAGCGTTGTTAATGAGGGACAGGAATTGAGAAGCCGCCGCACCACCGCCAAACGTCTCATCAATAAAGTTGATACGCTCCTTGCCTTTAAGAGACAAAGCCCTTTCAGCGATAGAGGCATCATCTCCAATCTCTTGGGCGAAGTCTGCGGCTTGCTTAACTGCATCTTGATAGGGAGCCTCGTACTTCTCCTTAAACTTGGGAGAGCGTTCAAAAGCCGTGCGTTCAAGCTCGGCTTCCAGCTTCTCTAGCTTCTCTCGGTATTGAGCAACTTCGCTATCCTTGCTTTTAAGTGTCTCCTCGTAGGATTCAGCCTTTTTCCGTAGCTCGGCAATGTTATCCTCCTTGGTTTTCTTTCCTTTGGTTTCGGTGATAGGTTCTGGATCTTTAGTGAGATCAAGGTCATCAATGGAGAAATTGTTTTCTGGCTCCTTAACTGCCTTTTTCTTTTCTTTAGGAGATTCCACCTCGCCACCCTCTAGGGTTTTGAGCAAGTCAGCCGTGGTTTGCTCCGGCACTTCATCAAACCCAGCCGGAACAGCGGAAGGGTCAACACTGCCATCAATGTTGTCTGGAATGTCTTGAAGGTTTTTAAGGTCTAGCTTCTCAAGCTTTGGTTTCTGATTAAGCTTTCTAGCCAAGTTGGATTCAAAGCTCTCATCCACTGGAGGAGCGATAACTGGTAGCGTGCTTGCTGTTGTTGTTGGTAGTGGGTCTGACATAAATTATTGTTTTTGAATATCTTCGTAAAAGTGATTAGCTAAATAAAAAGCCATTGAAGAAGTATTGATGTTGTTTTGTTTGTAGATTGTTTTATCAAAAATTCTTTCTATTGATTTTTCGTTTTTTCTTGATCCCTTTAATATCTCTGCAATGTGTGGGTTTTTGATATTTTCAATATCATCTTCCTCATCTGTAAAATTCCACATTTTAAAATTCTGATGTGTAGTTAGATTGAAGTTCTTGAATTGGATCTGGCGTGGTTGAAAGCGTGTGGAGATCCATGAAGATGGATGCCCTGCCGGAATCATAACCAAATAACGTGATGGCGTTGTTCCCTAAAGTGGATAGGGAGCCGGTATTGCCAAGCGTTTTAGCCGCCGTTAGCTCATTCAACACTGAAAATGCTAACTGGATAATAGGATTGGCTAGAGCCTCTTTAAGCCTTGGGGCAAGGGTTTGATCCTGCCTCCATTCTTCAAATGTCATATTAATTCTTTTTTGGTTGGTAGTTTATCCTCGGTGAAGATAATATCATTTTCTTCAGCTTTGGTTATTTCATCTAGGCCGTCATAAATGCTGTCAGTCATAACAACAACCTTATCTCCTTTTACATACTCTGCGTGTTCTTTGCAAGCGGAAATAGCCTGCTCAATAGTGTCGCCAATGCCAATACAATCTCCGATCTCGGTCATCTTAACCCCATCCGTGGGCACAATGTAGCCTTGACCATCAAGATTGCAGTAGTTGCGCCACTTAATCCACTGATCCACTTTAGGGTCATTCCACACTGGACACCACCTATCGGCGGCAAAGTCGGAATGAATAACAGCTAATGCTCCGTATTTAGCTCTCCATACAGGCTCAACGAGTATTCCGTGGGCTCCGGCCTCCACAATCTCCCCTACGTTCTCAATCATTTCCCAGTAAAGGGCTGATGGCGGGGCAGGGCAACGAGTGGTGAGATCAATAAGATAAGGCACTCCTTCTTCCGTAACTCGGATTTCAGTTGAGAAGAATTGGCAATAGCCAGACTCCTTTAAGAATGGAGCAAGCTTGTCATTAACCTCCTTAACTGGGTCGGAAAGCTTATCGTAATCTCTTACGGCCCCAAGGTACCCTGCGTCCTTAATCTCCACGCCAGTTAAGCAAGTGGATGGGAACTCGCCATTAATGGAATAACCATCGTATCCGGCTTCCACTACTGAATCCACCTTATGCTCCACAATGAATGGGAACACTTCTGCGGCTCCTCCTAAATGCAATGCAAGCTCGTTAAGGCGTTGTGAAGCACTGGATAGGTTGTAGGCATGGAATGTTTCAGCTAATCCTCTGAAGCCACTGATCTTGACATATACGTCCTCGTTCTTGCTAATGTAGTCACGGAGTTCTGTCATGCCAGTGACAAGGGCACACTTACCTACTGGAAGCCCAAGGGCATCCATAGTCTCTTTAGCCCTCCACCTTTGCACTTCCAGCTTCTCTCCAAGGGAGGCTCCCCACACGGCATAGCCCCTTGATTTAAGGAACTCCTGTAGCTGATAGAAGCCCACATCTGGGAACACGATAAAGTCCACCTCATCTACCAACCTCCACATATCCTCCACCCTTTGCACTCCATCAATCCCCTCTCCAATCATGGCGGGGCCATGAATGGGGAATGAGCGATCAGCATAGGGCACGAAGTAAAACACCTCATGATCTTCAGCCAGCCTCTTTGCAAAGGCCGTGAAGATTCCATGATCAATAACTAAACATTTGCTCATTCTTTGATTCCTGTTCTTTTGCTTGATCCTCTCTAATGTCTAGGATCAATCCCTTGAGGGTGAGGGCTGTTTGATCTTCCTTGCCAAAGAACGTCCTAAAATAGACGTACTTGTGATAGATGAGGGCAACAAGTTGCTCTCGCATTTCATCCCTAGCCGCATCTTGAGCGGAGGTGTTCATTTGTTTTTATTGGGTTTTTAACGGCATTTCCAAGCCCGAAGGGACTTGTTAATTCTGCTGTTAGGGTCTCGTTTGGTTGCTTCGCTAGTAAGCTTTGATTTTAATCCCTGCATTCGGGCACAGAAGGACTTCTTCCTTGCGGCATCCTTGCTGGTTTTGGGGTTCGGTGCGGGGGCCTTTAAGTTGCCTCCGTGTGCTTTGTTATAGGAGGCTCTGCCCTTGGCATTTAAGCCTCCCTTTGGGTTCTTACCTTCTTTCCTTGTCCATGCTTCACTCACGGCTGTATTCCTCCATATTTTTGTGCAACCTTAATGCGATCAACCATGAGGCGTTGTGCTGACTTCTGGTCTTGCAGTTGCATCATGTGTTGTGCCTTCGCTTGCTTGATCTGGGCATCGTTCTGGAACTTCATCTGATCCAGTTGGATCTTGGCTTGCACTGCCATCATCTTGGGATCTTGCTGACCCTGTTGAGCTTGCTGTTGTTGTGCCTCCATCTGCTTCTTCTGAATGTCTTGAGCCATGCGAGAAAGCTGATCGGCAATCTTCATGAGTTCGCTCACTTGCTCGTTCATCTCGTTGTATTGCTCCTCACGAGTAGGATCTTCCTCCATGTATTTGAGGTGAGTGAGCATATGGGGGATAATGCCCTGTAGGGTTTTATCAGCGGCAATAGGATCAACCTTCTGATCCTGCACTCCCTGCACAATAGATCCGGCAAACTGGAAATGCACCTTTAAGTGGGTGAAGTGGTTCTGATCTGGGTCGATCATCACTTGTCCACCGCTTTGGAAGGCGTTGTTCTCAAGCGAGGCAATCGAAATATCGGAGCCCTCCGGCTTGGTCTCTTCTGGGATTCCGAAAGTTTCAACGCCAGTTTGTCCCGCTATCGCCGCTATGTTGGCGTTAATTACTCGTTTCCGATTGGACTCTGGCAGTTGAGGTAGGTATTCGGAGATAAGCTCCATTGCTTGCATACGAGCCGCAGAGCTACCTTGTCCGATGGATCTGGTGGCCTTAACGGAATCAATGTCAAGCATTGCAATGGCAGGAACGCCTCTTTCGATACAAGCTCTCTGGAATGCCAGAGCTTCCCTACCGCCATGATCCTCTTCAATGAGGTTGGGGTTAGCGGCACGGCGATAAACTTCTGCGTAATGAATGTCCAGAGCTTGGAGATAGATTTCAGCCCTAGTGTTGGTTAAGCGGCTCTTCTCTCCAATCTCAATCTCGACTTCCTTATTTCCCTTCTTTCGCCCACCGCCTCCTGCCACTGATGGCATAAAGCTACCGATGTCATCGCTCTGCTGACCTTGGAAGAATTGAGCCGTCTGCATGGCGGCATTAAGGTTTGGCCCCACAGAGAACTGCGTGGGGTTAAGTCCGGCTGGCAGGATTCGCATTGGCCCAATCTGCACGGACTTCAGCTTCTCTGCATCGCCCTGTGTCGTGGGCTGGAACATCACGCAAGAACCCAAGATGGTTCCTTCCATGAGGGCGTTATTAACCCTGTTCATGGCCTCGGCCCACTTATACATCTTCTGACCCAAACCTCTCACGCCATGATAATAACCATTCCCCACTCCGTTAAGGAAGACAGTGAATGCCTGTGAGAAGTCTTGATAGCGTCCACGCTTGGCACATAGCCACTCTGTTCCGTTAAGCCTGTCAAAAATATAGTGAGAGATGCGTCCATCGTATTCCCTCACATACATATGAGCAACTTTGATAATCTTGCTCTTTGCGTATGAGTAGTAGAGGGAGTTGTTCTTGAGTTCTCTCTGATACCACTCCCAAGGACGGCGTTGATCCTGCTCGTCCACCCTAGCATCCATGATGGCTTGCCTACATTCTTCTACGTCCCAGCCTCCTCTTTGGGCGGCTTCCTCATCCTTAATGTAGGAATATAGTTGTTCGCAATAAACATCGTCCAACACATAACAAAACTCCCAGTTGTTCCAATCCACCTTAACCCCTCTGGGGACAATAAGGTTCCAAGGTTCAATTGCTCTGGCTCTCCAATCGGTTTGATCGGGGAAATACATACAAGCCTGTCCGTGAATGACAAGCTCCTTATGACAAATCTGATGCTGGGCTAGGAAGTTTGGATTAGATGATGCTAGAAGTCTCTGGAACTCTTCAGTGATGATGTTGCTCCACTCCTGCCTCTTACCCATGTCCTTGCCATGCTTGGTCTTAATAGTGGCGTAGGTGCCTACAGAGGTAAGAATATCGAAATAAGGGATAACAGCAGACTCCACCTTTGATTCAGCATGACCCCAATTAACATTAATTCGGTCTGCTTGACCCACTTCACGAAGCTGTTGTTCGTTGTAAGGAGCGTTTCCATCTATGATGCCTTGTATTTGTGATCGTCTATAAGAGGCAATCTGATCGTCATCAATAAGCTCGTAAAGCATGGATCTTGCAGATCCTGCGTCACTGATCCTCTCGTTCGGGGGAGCTTCCCCGACTTCGGGATCGTTGAGCATATATGTAATCATAGTTTAAGTAGGGATTCGGCTTGAGTTAGGTTGTCGTTTTTAACCCAACACCAAGATGGTCGAGCCTCTGTTGTCTCTGTTTTCTCGCCGGAAAGCAACACTTTTTTGCTTATATGCACGATGGTGTCGTTTCTGCAACCACAAACAGAGCAGTTTTGAAGCCTAGCATCTAACTTCGTTGTCCGTCCACCCTTAATGTTTGAGGCCAAATCTGTTACGGCCTTCATAGCACCACACCCCATACACACACCAAGGTTCTGATTTAGGTTGCATCTGGAGCATATTCTGGCTCTAGCATCGGCTTCATCTTGGCTAACATATATGCTCTCACCGCTCACCACCTCTTTAACGATAGATGCTAATGAGGCTATTCCCTTCATGACTGATTCCGTAGTTAAGGCAGGGGGTCTGGGGGCAACGGCATCAGAATCCTCATAATAGCACCAGCTATCTGGCAGGGATCTGCAAATTGAATCTTCCACCCTAGCTTTCCAATCATCCGGCAATGGGATGTCGTTATTTTTGTAATGGACATAGATTTTAGTGTAGAGGTCATCCAGTGCCCTTTCGGTTATTTTATAACCAGTTTCCGGCACCACAAAGGTGTATCCCTTATGCGGGGCTTCCCTAGTATTAGAGAACTTCAGCCTTATCATCTGATTCAATAATGTTTTGAGCTAGTTTAAGGCCGTCAGAAAACCCATCAAGATAGGCTTTCCTCATGTAATCGTAATGCCCATCGGCATTGCCGTGATTTTGGGAATAGAATCTTACTCCCTCCGTATCGTACCACTTGTCGAATATTTCGTTAATAGTCATTTGTATATTTCCTCTTCTTCGTCCCACTCGCTATCATCCTCCATGTCTGGGAGAGAAGCTGTAGGCCAGTTTCCTTTCAGCATGAGCCAAATTCTTTCCGAATTGCTCAACGACTTCTTCTTTTGCGTAGGGAAGGTAGGCGTGAAGCACCTCATGCGATAATACGTCAATGAGGGAGCAATGCTTGTGGAAGGTTTTTGATATGCAAATTCTCTTGAGTCTGTGGTAGCATTTGCCAATGGCTTTTGTGCCATTGTCTCCTTTTCCACAATTGCCCCAGCCAAATTCCCATGTGTCTGCATATATATTAATCTCCCCTATTTTTTCAAATGTTATCGCCTTTGGCATAGCATGAGGTAGGTAAATAGAACAGAACAGGCTATTCCTATAACGAGTTGTTGTTCTTGCGTCATGGTTGTTTTAATATGCGGCCTTGCTCAAGCATGGCGATTTCCTTATTGATGCACCACTGGGCTTTTTTAAGATCCTCCATCTCCTTGGCAGGATCTTTGAACCCAGCCCTAAAGATATATTTAATTGCATTGGATCGGCAATAATTTAGGTGTGCTATCACATCCACCAACTCAACTCCAGAGGGAGAGTTGGTATAATGACTTGGGCTGTTTACAGGATCATTCATCGTTTTGGCAGGATCATCCCCCTCCGTTCAATCATCTTCTCGTGAACCACCCTTTCCACGCCGTCAATTTTCTTGGTCACAAAGTTTTCCACAACCCTGTAATCAATCTCTCCCCTAACTAGGTCTATGATCACTCTGATCATCATGTCCTTTTGTTTGGGGTAATCGTATGGGCCAGCTACTGGCGTATATTCTTCTTCGATGTAGTAATCTGATGAAATGTTCATTTGATTTTGTAATGTGGGGTGAGATAGATCCTTCCTCCTGTTTGAATCCTAAATTTCTTTTCTTCTATTTTTCCAAGTTTCCTTAACTTTATAATGCGTTCCGTGATTGTTGTGGAAGGAAGATTTAGCTCCTTGCACAATTCACGCCTTGTTTTATACCCCTCCGGCACATCTTGGATGTCTCCAGATTGAACTGAAGCAATCAAGTCTGCCCATTCGTTAATGCCGCTCATACAGGAAGCCTCCATTCTTTATCAAACTCTCCACGAGTGGCAAGCCACACGGCAGAGTCTTTAGCTCCGATCTCCCCATAGACAAGCCCCTGTCGCCAGCCAAGTGTGGCTCGTCGGGATTTGCTATATTCCATAGATCCTCGACGAGTAAGGGTTCCAACGCAGAATCCAGTGGATTCTTTGATAGTCCGGCCTTCTCCCATTTGGGATCGGTGAGTGTGCCCGAAGATAACTTTCCCTCCATACATTTCTGCCATATCTCGTGCAGAGTTTTCGTTATAGATGGTTCCATGAGTGAATGTCACATCACCCACCACATACTTTTGAAAAACTCCATCATACGGAATGCGGCGACAGCCAATCTTGAGAAAGGCTTTGTCGATATATTCCGTTGCTTTACTTGCGGCATAAGCAACGAGTGCGTTAGTGCTATGGAGCATTCGGGGAATGCGGTCTTCGTGGTTTCCATCCAAGACGTGAGTTGGGCGAAGCTGTTGCAGGAACGCAATGCCGCCATCAATGTCGGGGGCAACTGGCTCTGCTTCATCTGAAGTTCCAGCCGCACCTGACCTAAATGCAGTGGTATCGCACCAATCGCCAAGGTGAACACATATTTCCGGCTTCCACTTCTCACGCATCTTGAGGACTGCATCAAGTGCAGTGGGGTCTGCGTATTTTCCGTGAGAACACGATACAGCGAGAAAGCGTTCATATTTTTGTCCTATGTTGAATATTTGTTTCTTTTTCATTCTGTGACGTAGTGAACTTTACTTGGTCGGCATGAAGGCCATCCTCCTTCTGAAAAGGATTCAGCGATTTGATCTATTTTTAAAAGCTCGTTTTTAAAGCTTTCAATAGGAATGTTGCAAATGATTGAGTTTTTTATTGCGGCAACAAGAAAAACAATCATTCGCTCTTCAACTGACATTCCGGCCCATTCAGTCCAACAGGCCCCAGTAGAAAAGAAATATCCATCTAGGTTTGTCTTTTCCTTGCTAGAGGCAACAACAACTTCTTTTGTTTCCTCGTTCCAAAGCAACATTGAGTCCTGTAGGTTCATTTGTTTTGATCCTCGCTTGCGGTGATGCTCACCAGTTCCCACTTGCTAGGGTCTTTCTTGCCAGCCGCTACTCCGGCATCAACAATCACCCCATCGGTTCCGAAACGAGTGGCGGCAGTGAAGAGCTTCTCATCAAAGGTCATGGCCTCAATGATCTTCCCACCATCGCTGAACTCAACGCAATAGAGAGTCCACTTTTTAGGAGATCCCTCCTTGCTCTGTGCCGCAACCTTTGTGTTGGTTGGCAACACTCCACGCCATGTGGCGATAGGGGCTCCGGCAGGACGAACGCTCGTTGACTTGTCCATTACCTTGGCAATGGCAGGACGAGGAGCCTCAATGGTCTTTGAAGCGTGTTCGTTGCCATCCAGATCCTCTTCTGTCGCAAGTCCACAAACAGCCGCAAGAGCGTAACGTCGAGCGTAAGTGATGGCACCTCCCACTCCTTGGGGGCTCATATCCTTGAGGGGAAGGAGAAGAGTTGAGGAGGTGGAGAAGCCGGACTTGTGAATGATGGTGGTTGTCACTCCAGCCATGCCGTCTTGAAAGATGGGCATCTGCTGAATTGCCAGACCATGCTTTGCCAGCACAGGGCGTGTGGCATCTACGATTGCGTCCAATGGTGCATACTTGCTCTTGAAGTATGGATTGGATGCTGTTTTAGCTACGTTCTGTAGCTCTCCAATAGCCGCAACAAGTGCTGTTGCAAGTGATGCGGAGTATTCTGGTTGGTTTGTGTTTTCCATTTGTTTTTTTGGTTGGTTGCTTACACTTCTTGGTGATCTTGATCCACATCAACTTCTTCGTCGATGGAGCCAATGATGTCATCCAGTTCAGATCGTATTAGACCAAGGAGGTCAACAAGTCGATCATATTTATCTTGAAGTTCGTCCATACTATTTGCGGAAGAAAAGGGTGATGATGAGGAGGCTGTTGATAATACCAACTGCGGCGGCGGCAAGGCCGAGGTAGATGGCATTGATGCTCCAAGAGGAGTACATATCCAAGGCTTCGGTGAGAGCCTGTTGTGATATTCCAAGATGCGTTTGATTGATCTGAATTGAGTTCAGACGGCAAGCAATGGCATCGGATGCTTTTGGTTTTTTTATTGCTGGTTGCTTTTTTGTTGGCATTGTTTTTGGTTGTTGATTTCGGATTTGAAATTCCGATGTGGCGATTAGTAAGCTTTCAGTCGAATCATTGCAACAAAAAATTTCACTATACCCTAATTTTTTTTGCTTGACTTCTTTGCCATTCGCTTTCCGGCCTCATCAGACCTAGCGGCACAGACTTTGCATTTGTTGGGAACGCAGGGATTTTTACAGCAGGGGCAGATGTGCTTTTTCATGAATCTCTACTTTACTTTTTCTCCGCTTTAAGTAAAGCATATGTTCACGATCTATACATATCCATAGGCTCATGTATAGAAAACAAGGATTCATCGACATGATACCAATCAGGTATAATGCGGTAATTAATAAGGTGTCTGCGATCATGAACATTTTACAGATGTATACGATCTGTTACACAATTTAGATATATGTAGCGTGATCACTACACTCGCTGTATGTAGAGTGCATTACTACACAAAAGTGGTGGATGGCAATTACCATCCAAAGATGGTAGGTGTTAAAAATATGTAGCGGTTTTATTAACAGATTACTCTGTTGGAGCCTTCTTTTTTGGCAACGGACGGAGGGTGCGGAATTTCAGCGTAGTCCATTTCCAAGCAAGTGTGCCGATGCTGTTTTCAACCTTTCTCCATGCCAACCCATGCAAAAAGTCTGTGCGTTCATCACCCTCTTGGATCATCTCGTCTGGGCCAATCTCTCGCCATTGGTCGTCCTTTTCCGAAGGACAGGTTTCGGCTCGGTATCGCTCCACTATCTCGCGGAGCCTTGCGACCTCGGCTTCTAGTTTGAGGTTCATTGCTCCAACTGGTTCACACGCGTAGCATGACCCTTGGCATCCTCGTTTAAGGCGATCAAGTTCCTCACGAAGCCTTGCGACCTCGTTGGATTTCTCGGCGAGTTCCATCTCAAGCTGACGAGCAAACCCTTTAATCAACCACATCTCATAACTCTCCGTTCGTGGAGTGTCCGTATTCATAATTCACAGACCTCCTCGCCCTCTTCGTTTTCGTTCACAATTCGTGCGTCGATTCCAAAGTGCTCCAATAGTTGTTGAAGCCTGTTGTCGTCACACGGCTCAGAGCAGATTTGTTCGCCATTCACGAACCATGTTTCTCCCCATTCTTGGCAGCACCCATCCCCGCATTCGTAGTAATACGGGCGTTTGGATAGCGTAAATGGTTTTAGCCGAGGTGTATCGAAAACGGTTGCTCCAGCGGCTTTTGCCACATTCGGATCAAGCTCTTCGTATTTTTCTGGATTGCAGATAGGGCAATCAAATCCTGCGTAACAATGGCATTTTGTGTTGCTCATTTTTTCAAAGACTCGGTTAGTATCTCCTGACGGATTTCTTTCCATAGCCCTTTAAGGGCCGTGTACATTTTAAATGTCAGCACGACTGTTAGCATTATGAGACACAACGTAATTGCCCATAAAAGTACCGCCCCCGCCCACTCAATGAGTAGAAGAGGCGTCATGGCTCAAACCCCTCGATTTGGGACAAGCACCTGGCATAACCCGCAATGTCGGTATAGTTATCCCGTTTAGGAGAGTGGGCATGACGAGCCAACTTGAGTTGGATCATCAGCACTGCTACATCAGCAGGTGACAGGGGCGCCGAAGGGTCTTTCCGAATTGCCAAGTACGCATTCCACAGCGCCGCAATCCGTTCGTGGTTGGGTGTTGCGTGGTCGTAATCTCGGCGTCGATCCCCGGAAGTACACTCCAGAGCCTCTTCCAGAATCCCTTTACCTGTAGTTGGTAACGAGTTAAACGCTGTGGGCAGTACAGCTTCAGTTAATGGCTCCATGACGAATGTCCTCAATTAAATTTTTGTACCGCAGGTGTTCGTCACTATTTTTTCCATGAAAAGTCTTTGCGACTTCCATGTGGTGCGCGACGAGCGCGATAATGCGCTCTTGCATTTCTAGTTGGCCGTTTTTATAGGCGTTTTCCAGTTCTGGTGTTTCGGGGTTCATTGGGTTTTTTGGGTTTGGGTTTTCTGAATATGGAGTCGTAATTGCTACGGTATGCGTTGGAGGATGGTGCTGTTCGATTTGGTGAAGCGGCGTTAGCCATCTTCCAGTTGCGTTCTAATCGTCTACTCATGGTGATCGTCGGGTTGTCCTAATAGGGTTTGGAATTCGGAGCAACAGCCATCGCAGCCATGGATACCTGAATGGCCATCCTTACCGAGTCCAGGGTCACGTGGGTCTGGGTGACCTACCCCATGGGGGCAGTTCAATTCCCAGTATCCGTGAAAACTTCTATAGGTAGCCGTCCATCCTTTGGGGATAGTTGGCGGACGCCACCTTTGTTCTTTTTCAGTGCTCATATCCCACCTCCAATTCGTGCAGAGGCTTGGTATTCGGTGTACCCGACAAGCATCAACCCTTTCCTAAGATCTTTGTCGGAGTGATCCGCTGCGGAAAACTTTAGGTAGCTATCCCAGACGGGGTTCCTAGACGTTGCATCGGCTCCAGATACCCAGTCCCACCAGACAAGTTTTGCAATAGCATCACGAATGGATGCTGGAACCTTGAGGAGATCTGCAATCCATTCCTCATGAGACTTGTTTCTCAACCGAGAGTTAGCCTCAGTAATTTCTTTTGGGGCGTTGCTACTCATTTGGTGTTTTTCTTTTTGCGAAAGATCGCAGTGTAGTTTTTTTGGTAGACCGACAATTTTGTCGGACGGGGGGCATCGCCTTTACCAGCGGCGTGCGAGGTGTCTTGTTTTTTCATGGTGTTTGGGTGTTGGGGTGTGTCAGGGTATATTCAACCCTTTAGGAAAATATGGAGGAGGTGGAGTGCGTCAGCTTCGTTATCGTCCGCAGGCGAGTATCCCATGGCTCTGGCGGCTTGAATCATTTGTTCTTTAGTGGCCGATCCGTTCTTTGTGGCGGCTTTTTTGATTGTTCCAACGTGCACCCCTTCGTAGTTGATGGATTTTGATTCACACTCGGTCTGCATGATCGCCAGCAACCCACAATAGCACTTGGCAGCTGCCCCGGAAGACCAGCGCATGACCTCTTCGTAAACGATTAACTCGGGTTTAATCAGTTCGATTTGATCTCGCAACCAACTCCGAAATTTTAAAAAGCGGATGCCTGGTCCATCTTTCTTTTTAAGCTGAAACCCTTCGCTACCTGACGACACAAGCCCGTTGGCTGAGTAAGCCCAACCAGTTTGGGTCGCCAGATCTAGTGCGAGGGTTGCTTTTTTCATCCCAGTCGTGCTTTGACTCGTTTTGCCGCAGTGGATTGACCTGCTTTGATCCACTCAATGACATCGCTCTCCAAGAACCGAGCTCGTCCCATGGAGATTGAATATGGCAAGGGGTTACGGGGTTGGCGGATGTAGTTATCGATACTCCGTTTCCCTACCCCAAGCCTACGCGCTACTCCAGCCTTGTCGTAACAAGTGCTGGGCTCAGTGGGTTCCAGATCTTTCGTCTCGACATCTTCCAGTTCGATTTTAACCCGGCCGTTGGGCAGTGATGTAACTCTGAAGCTGTGAGCCGCTTCTAGGATAATGGAAGATGTTCTTTTCATGTGTGGTTGATTCAACCTTTTAGCAGTGTTCTCAATGAAGAGAACACCAAGGTTACTGGAAGATTGGTACGATGAATCGGGTATTGGGGTTGGCTTTGAGTTTCTCAACCAACTGGGCAGTGGCAATGCGGACTAGAGTGCTTGGGCTTACGCCTTCACGTTTGGCTACTTTTTTCATCATTTCCCAGTTCTCTTTTTCTTCAAGGTAGACCACACGTCGGCGGTCATCAGATATTTTGTTTGGCATGGTATTGTTTTGTTTAAGGACGGTATTACCCGTTGCGTGAGAAGGTATGCAAATGCATGGGTTGATGCAACCATTATTTTAAAGTTTCTTTTGGGGCAATCGATAGCAACGCTTCTGCATCAACCGGGTCGATTAGTTCTTTGTATTCAGATTCCAATATCTGGGGAGAGTTTCCGCAGTATTTGGATACCGAGAAGCTATTAGCATCGGCGTTAGCCATCCGCGCTGAAATGTATCCCTTGCGTAGCCCATTGCGTTTCCATTTCTCAATACCAGCTTTTTCCAAAGCATCCGCTCGACGTTTGAAGATCCAGTTCTTCCCAATGCCCACAATCCTTCCTTCACGTTTTCCTTTGAAGGTGTCTATCCACTTGACCAGATTGTCGCTGATCGTAAGCAATCGACGGCTCTTTGTTTTGGAAGCGGATTTCTTCACTTGAATCGTTTTGCGTTCCAAATTGATGTCCTCCCATGTCAATCGGCAGACCTCCGCCGTTCTTATTCCCGCAAACGCACCAATGGCTACGGCTGGCACGGCGTCGTTCTGCGTGTGGTTTAAAATTTTTTCCAGCTCTTCGGCAGTGAAGATGATCTCGAAGGTAGGCTTTTCTTGCTCCTCCTCGGGCGTAGGTTTGAATGTCTTTACCAGATCGGTGACAAGTTTCCCCTTGGGGACAAAATTTTCTTCCTGAGCCCAACGGAAAAATGTCCGCAGTTTGTTCAAGTGGTTGTTGCGAGTCTTGGTAGCTTTGTACATTTCGCAGTAAGTCTGGATCTCGTTTTTGGTAATCTTGTCCATCCGTTTCCCAAACGCCCTGGCAAAAGCATTCATAATGTGTTTGGAGTTGATGTAGTGGAGCTTTTCTTTCTGCTGAAAAGTATCGAGGTACTTCTGCACTGCATCGGCAGCCATGATCGGGATAACGGATTCCTTGGAACTCCATTCCAAGTATACTCGAACGGCATCCCCGAGCGTGGCACCTTTTTCCGCAAGGACTCGTTTCCACTCTTCAAGCTGAACAGCCTCCATCGTTGTGATGGAGTTCCGTGCCAGGACGCCTTTCTTTCGATCCTCCACGATCTCCTCGAACCGGGCATGGGCATCGGCCTCGTTGGCAAAAGTTTTTTCTTGGCGACCCTCGGCGGTCTTGTAAACGACCCGGTAAAAAGCACTCCCCTTCAAAGTGGTGCGGTAGATCTTTACCTTTCCTAGGGATGTCTCTTCGGAGTATGGATAGCTGATGACTGGCTTCTTTTTTAAGGATTTCATGGGAAAAGTTCTACACACTTCTACACAAATTTCAACAAAAAAGGTAGTGAACTACCATGCAACTTTGTGCGTATGGTGTATGAACTTTCTTGACCATTTACTCTGTAGAGTGCATTTTTACTGGTGTGAACAACTTTAATATGGTATGGTAACGATCAATTTTCAAATCCTACCCCCGCCACCATTTTTACTCTGTAGAAAGGTAAGACAGAAAAAGTTCTACACAGATCCTACACGGGAGGGCAAAAAATAATGAGTGCTCCGAGTAGAGGGACGCTTAAAACGCCCGATGGTCGTTTGGTAGAAATCACCGACCAAGAGTTTCAATATGGTCGTTGGTGGAATAAAAAAATCGACCAGTTCAACCGAGAGATTTACTCGTTCAAAAACCCAATGCCGCTGGAGAAAGGCGGTGAGACAAAAGCGTTTCACTTCAAACGGATCGTCTCAGCGTTGTGGCCAGCGGATGGACCGAAGCCTTTTATTTGGCACCCGTGGGCAGAACGAATGTTGGATGCGTCTTGCGAAAACAAATACCTTGCCGTTGCTGGGTGTGCGTCTAGCGGCAAAACGGATTTCTACGCTGTCTGGGCGATTATCAATTTTATCGTTGCTCCGTACACCACCATGGTGCTGGTCACCTCCACCACGCTCAAAGATTCTCGCAAACGTATTTGGGGAAGCATTCGAGACTACTGGCAATCCGCCCCTCCCCTTCCCGGCAAACTAGTGGACAGCATGGGACTCATCCGATTTGACGATGGACAAGGAGGAACATCCGACAAATCTGGCATCACGCTGATTGCGGCGGAAAAGAAAAAAGAAAAAGAGGCGGTCGGAAAATTGATCGGTTTCAAAAATGAGAACGTACTCGTGATCGCCGACGAGATGCCTGAGCTTTCGGAATCTATTTTAGAAGCCTCGGCGTCCAATTTGGCCATGAACCCAAACTTCCAATTCATTGGCATTGGAAACCCCAACTCTCGTTTCGATGCGTTTGGTGTTTTGAGTAAACCTAAAAATGGATGGCAGTCCATCTCTCCCATGGAGGAAGAATGGGAAACCCAACGAGGACTCTGCATTCGTTTCGATGGTGAGAAATCCCCCAACGTGATTGCCCGAAAGCTGATCTACCCTTGGATTGTGACTCAGGCCAAACTTGATGATGCGAAGCGTCAGTTTGGCGAAAACTCTTTGGCATATTACCGAATGTTTCGAGGCTATTGGGCACCCACTGGCGATGAGGACAACATATACTCGGAGGCAGAAATTATTTCCGCAGGGGCAGACCAAGACGCCATTTGGCTAGAACCCCCTACCCACGTGGCTGCTCTTGATCCTGCATTTACCAATGGTGGTGATAGGTCGGTTCTTTTTCATGGGCAATTTGGAATATCCAGGGATGGGTTACCCACTTTGTGTTTTACGCATTACGAAATGCTCCAAGACGATGTCACCGATAGAAAACGAACCCGAACCGAGCAGATAGTACGTCAATTCCAAGAACGATGCGAAATGGCTGGGGTTCGCCCTGAGTATGCGGCTTTTGACGCTTCTGGAGCTGGGGGTCCATTTGGCGATGTCGTAGACATGGTTTGGAGTCAGGAGGTTCTTCGTATTCAGTTTGGCGGCAAGGCTTCCGACCTTCCCGTATCTGTAACGGATAAAACTCCTTCGCATGAACGATATGTCAATCGGGTAAGTGAACTTTGGTTTTCCGCAAAAGAACTGATTCGCACAGGACAACTCAAAGGGATCGACAAAGAACTTGCCAAAGAAATGTGTGCTCGAAAATACACTACCGACAAAGGAACTTCCCTACGCATGAGGGTGGAAAGCAAAATCGATATGAAGTCACGAACCGGGGCGTCGCCAGACATTGCGGACGCCGCAGCCATTTTAATTGAGCTCTGTCGTCAAAGATTTGGGTTTGGTGGCATGACCACCGCTATCAATCGGAAAAAAAGCACCATAACTTTTAAACGCAGGGAGAACTTCTTTAAACTTAACCAAGTTAATTCTGGGCGGGCTCTCAAGATGGATATCTTTTCTGATTGACAGGTATATTCAACCACTATACAACCCCGATAACCGTACTTTCACCCCGATTTTTATTTCATGGAGTTTACTCAACCTATAGCCAACGATCCCTTGGTCGGAAATCTGAATCCAGATGGTTCAGCGCCTCCGAGTAGGCTAAAGGATGCAGAAAGTGCATATGGTATCTACACAAAGCTGAAACTGGCTGACGATATCAACGCCCACAACCGAGCGGAAGTTGACGCTATGTTCGATGGGGCAGCTCCTTACGACAACGCCGTCCTCTCGCAAAGCGGTATGTCCAGCCGTTGTAATTTGAATTTTGGAGAAGCCGAGTACCTCCTTGAGTCGGCATTAGCCAGTTATGTGGATCTAATCAATTCGGTCGAATGTCTAATCAGCGTCTCAGTAAAAGAAACAGACGTTCAAAAGAAAGCCGATTACGAAAAGATTATTGCCGAAGGGTTTACCAAAATGCTCCGTGATTGGGACGAGTTCAGTTTTAAACACGTTCTCAACAGCACTTATTTCATTAAACACGGGACATCTGTGACGTATTGGGAAGACGAATACGACTGGAGATGGCAGGTCAGTAAAATTGGCGATTTCCTTATCCCACGTAGAACATTTGCTTCTGAAGAGAGCATAGAACTTGCGTGTTCTCCCAGGATCATGCGTGCTCACGAATTATACGCTTTTATTCGTGATCCCGAACGTGCTTCCGAGATCGGTTGGAACATAGACGAGGTGAAAACAGCTATTTTGACGAACGCAGGTGGACTTTCCCATAGTTATGTTACCGATTGGGAACGCTACGAAGAGGATCTGAAAAACAACGACATTTTCGTGGCACATGGGTCTGCTTCCGAAATCCGTGTCCTTCATTTTTGGGTCAAAGAGTTTGACGGAACTATTTCCCACTACATCTCGTTGGCGGATGGATCGAACAAAGAGTTTCTATACGCAAAAAGAAATAGGTTCCGTAATGCTTGTGACGCTTTCGTTACGTTTACTTACGGGGTAGGAACCAACGGCTTTTACCAAAGCATCCGTGGGTTAGGTTACAAGATCTTCCCGCACGTCCAGGTCTCCAATCGTATGAGATGTCAGTTTGTGGATGGAGCTATGCTTTCAACAAGTCTGCTAATCCAGCCCGACAGCGAGGATTCCATGGAAAACATGGCTTTTGAGTACCTAGGTCCTTTTAGCGTTCTTAACGCCGGGGTAAATATCATCGAGAAAACCCTTCCCAACATTTCTCAAAACGCAATCCCAGTGTTGCAAGATATGCAACAGCAGTTGCAACAACGGGCAGGGGCATATCAGTCCACAGCAGGAAATCCCGATTCAACGGAACGCACCAAATTTGAAGTTCAATCCCAACTTCAAGGCGAAGCTCGCCTATCTACGGGAGCCATGAATTTGTTTTACGAGCCTTGGAACAGACTTCTCCGTGGCGCTTTTAAACGGGCTATTCGTGAAGACTATCTTGCGGCAGAGCGGGGCGGTGAGGCAGTGATGGCTTTCCGAAAGTATTGCACTAGCCGTGGCGTTCCTCTCGATACGCTTTTAAACAAAGTCGAAGAGGTTAACGCTGTTCGAGCTATGGGCGCTGGTTCCGATCAGATGCGTCTCGTGGCCATGGATGAGTTTATGCAGATGATGGGTCAGTTTGATGAGCAAGGTCGTCAAAATCTGCTACGTGATCGAGTAGCCGCCCGAGTTGGTTACGATCAAGTTGATCGCTATCTTCCCCCTAAGCCTGACGCCCGTCCCGTCATTGATCAAAAAATTGCCGAATTGGAAAATGCAGCCTTGTCACAAGGACGCCAAGTACAAGTCGAACCGAACGAAAACCACTTTGTTCACGCACAGGTACATATTGGGGACATTGCAAACAACGCCCAAGCGGTCAAAGCAGGTCAAATTGATCCACGTCAAGCGGCTACTTATTTCCAAGTGGCGATGCCCCACGCTACTCAACATCTCCAGCAACTTGTTTCCGACGATTCCCATAAAGAAGAATACGGAAACCTTAAAAAGACTTTGCAACAAGCTGGAGAGATTGCCGAGCAAACCATTGAGAAAGTCCAATCTCAACAAGCTAAAACCCAACAGACTCCCCAAGGAGGTGCTTCAGGTCAGCCATCTCCCGAAATGCAAGCCAAACTGCAACAACATCAGGCCGAAATGCAGATGGAGCAGGAGCGTCACCAACAGAAACTTCAACTTGATGCCGCAGAAGCCAAACAAAAAATGGCTCTCAAAGACGCAGAGACCGCACAAAAGATTCGTTCCGCCTCACGACCGACTAACCCCGTTCCCCAAGCTATTGCATGACATATAAAGAATGGTCCAAAAGACCTGACATGATTGAAGCTCTTGCTGAAATCCTAAAAACGCCCGCAATGTTTCAAGCTCTTTCGGTTCTTACCGAAGAACAATTGCCCAAAGCAATTCTTCGAGCAGATTCTCCCAATCTAATGGAAAACCACGCTCTTCTTAATGCACGTCGAGAAGGGTATTTTGAGTTTCTCCGCAACTTGAAAACTTTAGCAATTCACAAACCCCAAAGAATTTCCGAGAGCGACATTGCCCCTTGGAAACACGTTTCAGAATCCCAGAAGGTTTAATTAACCACAACATAACCCATGAACGCCGAACCAACACCAGTAGCCTCCGAACCCAGTGCCGTAACCTCTCCATCCGTTGCCCCTTCCCCATCCACTCCCGATAGTGGTATGTCGGATTGGGGAACTCGGCTTGATTCGCTTTTTGACCAAGCAGAGAAAGGAATCAATCCTTACGAAAATACCGAGACCACGGAAAGCGAGCCTGTTGAACCCAAGGTTGAGAAAACAACTAAAGCTAAAACTAAGGTTGCCAAAACCCCTAAAGTCGAAAAAACCGAAACCAAAGATGAAGTGACTCCCGAGGCGGAAACCAATGTCGAAGAAGACGTGACTTCCGATAAAGAAGAACCCAAAGAGACCTCGGCAGAAGAAACAGCTCCCGCCAACCTTACTGATAAAGCAAAAGTCAAATGGGGCGAATTAAAAGCAGAAGCCGCAAAAGCAAAACAATACGAATCGGAAATTGTTTCTTTGAAAGAAGAATTGGAAAAAGTTAAGAACTCCGTTCCCGACACAACGGAGGTTGAAAGGCTTAAGAAAATCAACGAAGAATACGAAACCGAATTGGCCACGACCCGGATTGAAGCTACCCAAGAGTACAAATCAAATGTCGTAACCCCAATGGTAAATGTGATTGGTTACCTCAACGGGCTGGCCGAGAAATACCAGATAGAGTCAAAAGACATTCTTTCGGCGATGGCTGAAGCCGATCCCAGTAGGCAATCCGATTTAATTGCCGACATAGCTGCCAGCATGAACGAACGTGATAGGTTAAAGTTCTACGCTGCGGCAGATGACTATTCGGCTATTCTGAAACGTCGGGACTTTTATCAATCTAGCTCCAAAGAGCGCCTTGCAAAATTAGAACAGCAGAAGGCTTCCGAAATTGCCAAAGCCAAAGCTGAATCTGAAAGAACCACATCGGAAGCCAAGGCTGCTTATGAAAAAGCTACGGCCAAAGTTTTCGGGGATCTAAAGAAATCCGTATCGTTACTTTCTGACGAAAAAGTTTCTTCCGAGGTGGAGAGGTTGGCAAAAGGCGATTACACCAACGCCAATCCAGAGTTAAAAGCGTACTTGGCTCATTCCGGGGCTTTACTGCCTCACGTGTTGAAGTCGTTAAAAGAAGCTCAAGCCAATTTAGAAAAAGCCAATAAGACCATTGCTTCATACCGAAACGGGTCTCCCAAAGCTGGATCTGGCACTTCTGATGGTGCCAAAGCAATCCCTTCGGATCTGGGGTTCTTGGATGCTTTAGAGCAACAACTTCGATAATAGTTAAAAATCTTGTTGACTGGTTGGGGTGCGGTGTATTAAGCCTACATCGTGCCCCAAGTCATTTATACTTGGAAAAGGCGGCTTGAGCCTCAATCAAGTTGTCAGTTGCAGCATAAAATAGAGCTTAAAATTCAGTTTAACCGCTGACTCCACTCTGGCTCGGGATGGGGGAAAACACCTGTGCTAACGCACATGAATCGATCTACGACACTGGGGAATCTGGTGAGTAGGTTTATTCAACAACAACCCAACCCACTCTAATTTTATGTCATACGATATTGAACAGGTTTTGGTCAACGAAGCTAACCGCATCGGACCCGATATTTATAGAAAGACCCTTAACACTAGCCCTTGGCTAAAGCTCGTTAAGAAAGACACATGGCCCGACGAAATGGGTCAGAGCATCAATGTGCTCACCTATGAGCGTTCCCTCCCTACCAACACCTTGGCTTGGAGCGGACTTAGCCTCACTGGCACTGGAAGCTTGAATTCCGCTTTCAACGGAAACACCGCTGGAACCCAATCTTGGGGCAATGTCAACCTTGACCCTGTTGCCGCCGTTGGGACTGCCGCCGTTGGGGCTCCTCCCTTTGCCAACACGGGAACTGCCGCTTCGGCAGCTTCTGGTTTTGGTGCTGGTAATGCCATCCCAACAGCTCAGATCGTCAACTTCGCTCAAACGCTCCGTAGTTACAACCTGACCCAGACCGCCATCCAGAGCCCTACGC
>Ga0208104_1000030_pt1 | contig 36136 bp, 60 predicted proteins | sample CryBogCBE29May09_FD_185503 | JGI IMG/M metagenome (GOLD analysis project Ga0208104, IMG submission 185503) | Freshwater microbial communities from Crystal Bog, Wisconsin, USA - CBE29May09 (SPAdes) | ecosystem: Environmental > Aquatic > Freshwater > Lake | place: Crystal Bog, Wisconsin, USA... | reverse complement strand
ACAGGGTTTATAACCAAAGCAATAGGGTAATATTGAAATGGCTGATGAAATTGTATCATTTAGACCTCTGGCGGATAAGATCATTGTCCGACCAGATGTTCGTGTTTTAAGCTCTGTATTAATTGTTTATAACAAAGAAGCTGAGAACATGGGAACTGTTGTTGCTGTAGGGCCTGGCAAGAAATTGTCATCCGAAAGACGTGAAGCTATGCCGATTGCCGTAGGGCAACGAGTACGTTTTGGCACTATGAACGACAATCCCAAAGAGGAGTATCTTAAGTTCACACCTATTAACCATAATGGCGAAAAGTGTCTTTTAATGAGCTGGCAGGACATCTGCTGGACAGAAGGGTAAATATGGCAACTAAACCTGGTCTTTATGCAAACATCCACGCTAAACAAGAACGCATCAAGCGTGAAAAAGCAGAGGGTAAACCCGTAGAAAAGATGCGTAAGCCTGGCACAAAGGGCGCACCTACCAAGCAAGCATTTATTGAATCTGCTAAGACTGCGAAGAAAAAATAATGGCTACTAAACACGATAAACCTATCCCGCATAAGACTACAGGCAAGGGCAAGACCTACAATCCTACAGAAAAGGGCGCAGGAATGACCGCCAAAGGTCGTGCTGAATACAATGCTAAGAATGGTAGCAATCTGAAAGCTCCTGCACCAAATCCAAAGACTGAGAAGGATAAGGGTCGTAAGGCATCATTTTGTGCAAGGATGGAAGGCGTAGTAAAGAAAGCAAAAGGCCCAGCAGAACGAGCCAAAGCTAGTTTAAAGAATTGGAATTGTTAAACCTAAAGGGGGAAGTATGTTTGATCGCATTATTGATTGGTTAAGTAAAGTCATTGGCCCAAAGCCCAAGCCATCTAATCAATGGCATTTTCCTATTACTGAGGACTTTGAGCCACGCAAAGCAGAAATTAAAACAAAACCCGCCTTGAAGAAGGCAACAACAAGGAGCAAAGCAATGCCGTTAGTGAAATCAGCCAGCAAGAAGGCAGTAAGCAAAAACATTAAAACTGAAATGGAAATTGGTGGTAAGCCACAGAAGCAAGCTGTAGCCATCGCCCTCAATGTTCAGCGTGAAGCTAAGAAAGCAAAGGCTAAAAAGAAATGATTAATCTTAATCTTGAGATAGCTGAAGTAGAGGCAATCCTTAAACACGTTGGTAACGCTGCTTATGCAGAAGTAGCAGGATTGATCGCTAAGATTCATGGACAGGCTACAGCACAAGTACAAGCTATCAAACAGACAAACGTTGCAGAAATACAACAATCTGATGACAGCCAAAATGTTGCGTAAATACAACAAAAAGTATTTATAATTCAAGAATATGGAAACTGAGTTAGACAAGAACGCCAAGATTGCTGAAAGCATGAAGGGGAATAAGAACGCTACGAAGAATAAGCTGTTCTTTGACCAGATTAAGCGTCATCTGACTCAGAATCCTCAAAAGCTAGAAAAGATTGTAGAAACGCTAGTTGACTCTGCTCAAGAAGGTGAAGCATGGGCAGTCAAAGAGATCATGGATCGTATCGATGGCAAAGCGCATCAATCTACAAGCATAGAAGATGCAGAGGGCAATAACCTCTTGCAGGCTATCGAAGTCAGGTTTGTAAAGCCAAGTGAGTGAAATCACCCAAGAACTGCGGGAGGCAATATCTGCGGTTGACTTCCCTATCAAGCTGCAATTCCTTTTTGAGCCATCAAGGTTTAAAGTTTGTCATGGTGGGCGAGGTTCAGGAAAGTCTTGGGGATTTGCCCGTGCCTTACTTGTTATAGGCGTTAAAAAGCCAATTAGAGTGCTTTGCGCTCGAGAGTTTCAAAACTCTATTGCCCAATCTGTGCATAGGTTATTGGCAGACCAGATCATAGCAATGAAACTGGAATCATTCTATGAAGTAACTCAGAATCAAATTAGAGGCAAAAATGGCACAGAGTTTAACTTTGTGGGCCTCAAAAACAATCCAGCAAACATAAAATCTTATGAGGGAAGCACTCATGTGTGGATTGAGGAAGCACAGACTGTAAGTGATCGAAGTCTTGAAATCCTTATACCTACGATAAGAACGCCCGACTCTGAGATATGGATTACTTTTAATCCAGAGCTAGAAACAGACCCTGTTTATCAAAGATTTGTATTAAATCCACCGCCTAACTGCCAAACTGTGCGTATGAATTGGCAAGACAACCCCTGGTTTCCTGATGTGTTGCGTGAGGAAAAAGATCAGTTATTTAGTAGGGATAGAGAAGCCTACAACACAGTCTGGGAAGGCTTATGCCGTCAAACAGTAGATGGTGCTATCTTTGCCAAAGAAATGGCTATGGCTGATTTAGAGGGTAGAATAACGAATGTCCCTTATGACCCAATTAAGCCAGTTCACGCAGTATTTGACCTCGGTTGGGCTGACGCTACTGCTATTTGGTTTGTGCAGTTTATTGGCATGGAAACTCGCCTCATTAGGTATTACGAAAACACGCAAGAAACGATAGCGCATTACCTGGCTAAAATGCAGTCCTATGGATATGTATATGACACCCTTTGGCTACCTCATGACGCAGGATCAAAGACTTTGGGATCTAACGGCAAAAGCATTGAGGACATCGTTAGAGCTACAGGGTATAACACTAGAGTTATTGAGCGAACACCCATTGTTGATTCCATTAATGCTGCCCGAATGATGTTTAATAAGTGCTGGTTTGATAAGACCAACACGCATGAAGGACTGCAATGCCTACGCCATTACCGCTATGACGTAGATCCTGACACTAAGCAATTTAGCCAAAAGCCATTACACGACAACTACTCCCACGGGGCTGATGCTTTCCGATACATTGGTTTGATGGTAAATGAGCCTAGAAAAGCACCAAAACAAAAGGCTACTTATCAACTGCCGTCAAGCTGGATGGGCTAGAATATGTTGTGCAAATACTACACTTGGCTTAAAATTAGCCGATAATTAAGGAATATCTATGGCATACGATAGCGTTGCAGACTCCCAATCAGACGGCAGAATCCAAGAAGCTAAGGATTTTTTAAGACTTTGTAATGATTCGGATAGCAACAATCGTGCCGAAGCCCTTGATGATGTCAGGTTTGCAGCAGGCGATCAATGGCCTGTAGATGTGCAAAACAGCCGTATTTTAGAAGCCCGCCCTTGCCTTACCATTAATAAAATTGATGCCTATGTGCGTCAAATCTGTAACCAACAAAGACAGCAACGCCCACGCATTAAAGTGCATGGCATGAACAATGAGTCAGACGAGAAGGTTGCTGAGATTCTTACAGGCATCTGCCGTCATATTGAGAACCAATCCGATGCCGATGCAGCTTACGACCATGCTTTTGAGTATTGCGTCAAGATGGGTTGGGGCTATTGGCGTGTTACTACTGATTATGTAAGAGAGGACAGCTTTGACCAAGAAATCTACATTAGACCAGTTGAGAACCCTTTTACTGTCTATTTTGATCCTAATAGCGTGTTGCCAGATGGGTCTGATGCTGAGCGAGTTCTTATCACAACAGTTATCTCTAAAGACGTGTTCAAAACCATGTACCCAGATGCAGAAGTGGATCAGGGTTTCTCATCAAGAGGAACAGGCGATACGGAGAGCGAATGGGTCACAAAAGAAGATATACGTGTAGCTGAGTATTTCTATACAGAACGCACTAAAGATATGCTTTTAGAGCTATCTGATGGCACTACTGGCTACTCTACAGAGATCCCAAGCAAGGAAGTCTTAGCCCAAGCGGGTATTACTGTTATTGCTAAACGTGATGTATGGCGTAAAAAGATCAAATATTGCAAGCTAACGGCTATGCAAATTCTTGAAGAAGGTGAATGGGCGGGTAAATATATCCCAATCGTGCCTGTATTTGGTCAAGAAGTGCGAGTTGACGATAAGCATAAGAAATTTGGCTTAGTACGCATGGCAAAAGACCCACAGCGTATGTATAACTACTGGTCAACTGCTTTGACTGAAACTGTAGCTTTAGCTCCTAAAGCAAAATGGCTATTGGCAGAAGGTCAAGATGAAGGTCATGAAAACGAATGGGCAATGGCTAACATTAAAGCTATGCCTGTCTTGCGTTATAAGCAGACCGATATTGAGGGCAGACCAGCTCCACAGCCTACAAGACTGCAACCAGAGCCACCTCCTGCGGGCGTGATGTCTGCATTACAGAGTATGAATCAGGATTTACAAGCAGTAGTCGGTATTTTTGATCCAAGCCAGCTCCCACAAGGCTTACAGTCAGGCAAATCTATTAATGGTCAGCAGATGCAAGCTGATATGACTAACTTCCATTATTACGACAATCTGACACGCAGTATCCGTCACACAGGTCGGATCATTCTTGACCTAGTGCCTAAGATTTATGACAGAGAACGAGTCATGCGGATCATTGGCGATGATGGCAAGCCTGAGATTGTGACTTTAAACCAGCCTGGCTCGGATGAGAATGGCGTAGCTAAAGTCCTAAATGACGTTACTGTAGGCGAATATGACGTAGTAATGGATACAGGCCCTGGCTACAACTCCAAACGTCAAGAAGCCGTAGATGCAATGACCAGCCTATTTGCTGCCGATCCTGCCCTAGTGCAGATTGCAGGCGATTTATATGTCCGTAATATGGATTTCCCTGGCTCAGACGTTATTGCTGATCGCTTGGCTGTAAACAATCCTCTCGCCCAAATTGATGAGAAGTCAGAAGTGCCACCACAGGCTCAGATGATGATTGCACAGGGCAAAAAGACGATTGAACAGCTACAACAGCAAATTCAGATGATGCAGATGGATAGTAAATATCGTGCAAGCGTTCAAGAGCAAGTCCAACAGGCTGAAACAGAGCGTGAGAAGATGCGCCTGCAAGTACGCAGAGAAGATACTCAGTTGCGTACCGATACGACAGCGCATGACACAGTTATCAAGACTCAGACCCAGCTTGAAATTGAGCAGATGAAAGCACAGTTAGCTTTAGTTCTTGCCCATATCAATAAAACGACTGAAAAATCAGCCGAAGCTGAAGCGATTGAACGAGCCATTTAGTGTTGTAAAAGCGCAACACTTATGATATAAATGAATTTGTATTGCCTACCGATGGGTTCATCGGGTAAAAATCTTGAGGAATCTCATGTCAGAAGAAACAGCAGTAAGAACAGCAGACAATGTAGTAACGTCAGATAATTTAGCGGAATGGACTGCTAATAAATTAGGTTTAGCCAGCGAAGAAGCCCCTGTTGAGGCTGAAACTGTCGAGGAAACTCCAGAGTCAGAGCCATCAGTTGAGGCCCAAGCCGAGAATTTACCTGAGGCAGAACAAGAAGCGGAAGTAACAGACAAGCCTAAACAAAATCCCAAAATTGAAAAGCGATTTCGTGAGCTTACAACTCGTGCTAAACAAGCTGAAGCCGAAAAGCAAGCCTTAGAAGCCCGCCTACAAGAACTTGAGAGCAAAGTAGCACCAGCACCCCAACAAATTGAACAAGACATTTTGGGTGAAAAACCCCAAGCAAGTCAGTTTCAAGATGCTTTTGAATATGCAGAAGCATTAGCTGAATGGAGTGCGGAAAAAGCATTAGTAGAACGTGATAAGCAAGAACAGCAACGCAAAGTCGAAATTGAACGCCAAGAAGTTATTAAATCTTGGACTTCTAAATTAGAGAAAGCCAAAGCTGAATTGCCTGATTTTGATGAAATGGTGGCATCTAGTAAAGTCCAAGTACGAGATGAAGTACGGGATGCGATTCTAGAGTCCGATGTAGGCCCTCAAATCCTATATCAATTAGCATCAGATGATGACCTTGCCCAACGCATTTCTTCTATGCCAGTTAACAAAGCACTTAAGGAATTAGGGAAATTGGAAGTTCAGTTTGAGCGTAAAGAAGCTCCTGCTGAAGTCAAAAGCGAACCTGTTGCTCGTAGTAAAGCACCAGCACCGATTAAGCCTCTCACCGCAGGCAAAGGTACACAAGATGTTCTCATCGATGGAGATGGAGTATTTCATGGTACTTACGCCCAATGGAAAGCAGATCGAAAGGCTAAACGGATACGCTGATAACTCAATTTATATTTAAAGAAAAGGAGAAATCATGTCGAATAATTTATTGACGATTTCAAAAATTACTAATGAGGCCTTAATGGTTCTCGAAAACGAACTGACTTTTACGTCAGAAGTAGATCGTAACTACGATGACCAATTTGCGGTAGTAGGTGGTAAGATTGGTAACACAGTAAACGTTCGGAAACCTGGCCGTTTCATTGGTACCACAGGGCCCGCCCTCAATGTCGAGGATTTTGTAGAAACTTCTGTACCTGTAACATTGTCAACACAGTTTCACGTTGACACCCAATTTACCACCCAAGACCTTGCACTTTCTCTCGATATGTTCTCTGATCGTGTATTGAAGCCTGCTGTAGCTGCTATTGCTAACAAGATTGATCGTGATGGTTGCACACAAGCTGCAAACAACACAGCCAATATCGTTGGTGTAGCTGGTACGCCTCCAACTGGTTTGATTACTTACCTGACTGCTGCTGCTTACCTTGATTCTGAAGGCGCACCACGTGATGGCCGTAGATCATGCACAGTTGAGCCATTTACCTCAGCTACTATCGTTGACAGCTTGAAAGGCCTATTTGTGCCACAAGAAGCTATTGGCGAGCAGTATCGTAAAGGTTTGATGGGTCGTGACTCTGCTGGTATGAATTGGAAGATGGATCAAAACATCGTTTCACATCAGTTTGGTAGCTTCTCTGGTTCTGCAACTGTTAACACAACTACCGCTACTGGTTTCTTGACATCTGGTTGGGCTTCTTCAAGCACCATCACTTTGTCTTTGACCAATGGCGTAAGTTTGTTACAAGGTGACACATTCACCATCGCTGGTGTATATGCTGTTAACCCACAGAATCGTCAGGCTTATGGTTCAAACAAGCTGCGTAACTTTGTAGTTAATACTGCTGTTAGCGGTTCAGGTGGTACTATTTCTGTAAACGTAAGCCCAGCTATCATTACTGCTGGTCAGTTCCAGAACGTATCTATCCCTTCAACTAGCTCTACTGCTGCTGTTAGCTTCTTTAACCAGTCTGGTACAGTTTCCCCACAAAACATCATCATGCACCGCAATGCGTTTACTCTCGCAGTAGCCGACCTTGAGTTGCCAGAGGGTGTTCACTTTGCAGGTCGTGCAAGCGACAAGGAAATCGGTCTGTCAATGCGTGTAGTTCGTCAATACACCATTAACAATGACTCTATTCCTACTCGTTTAGACGTTCTGTATGGTTGGGCAAATTTGTATCCTGAACTCGCTTGCCGTGTTGCAGCTTAATTAACCTAACATTTAAAGGAAAATAATCATGGCAAATCCAGGCCCATCAACCACAGTAACAGCACATTATTTATTTAATGGTGACTCTACTGATGGCGTTTATATCGCAGCAAATAGCCCTTTGGCTTTCTTTGGCGCAACTCCAGTAACACAACCTACAGCCGTAGCTAACACAACTACTACTGCTGCTGGTTCTACAACTGCTGTTTACACCAATACCACCTTCCCAGGTGCATCAGGAAGCACAGCCTACACAATCGGTGACATCGTTACCGCATTGAAATCCTTAGGTCTATTGAAGTCGTAATATTGTAGTAATATGAGAAAACCCGCCCCTAAAAAGGTGGGTTTTTTCTTTTGTTTTCTTATATAATCGTTGTAGAATTACCACACTACCCCTTTGCAAAGGAAAATTTATGCCATCAACAACAATCGCTCGTGGAAATGCAATTTCTACGTTCTATATCGCCCCATCTATCACTCCAGCTCAAGTAGCAGCTTCTACTACTGCTGTGCAGACATTTAATGTCCCAGGTCTATTGACTACCGACTTTATCTCCACAGGTGGTTATATTGCCAATCAAACAGCTGGTATCTTTATTGCTGAAACTGATTGCTTAACCAATGGCGTTTTGACCATTCAGTTTGGTAACTGCTCAACCAGCGCAGCAACTCCTGCTGCTGGCGTATATGAGTTCCAAGTCGTTCGTTTTGAAGGCCCAGCACCTGTTAACGCTGCTTAAGGATAAATTATGGCTAACGTATCAGCGTATCGTTTTGTAGGCCCTACAACGGCTATTAGCGTTAGTGGCACTTCTTCTACTTCTGTAACGATTACCCCTAACGGGAACGATCAAGCGAACTTTTGTGGCTTTTTAAATACTGGTTCTAGTCCTGTTGCTATTACGATTACTCCTGCCGTTGCAGGAACATCAACAACAGCACCAGCAGCCGTATTGCCATCAGGCGGGTCAAGCAGTCAGAGCTTTGTGTTGGGTGTAGCAATGTCCCAACCTACAGTTTTGGCAGTACCTCCAAGTTTTGCAATTACAGCGATTGGAACGAGTGGCACACTATATGTGTTGCCAATGGTTGACCAAAACTAATAAAGGCCAATTATGGCTGTCAATGATTCTGTAACGCAGAATTTACTGCCTGTTCAGGCTTATTTTGACCTACAAGGGAATTTTCAAACCTTTATAGGTCAGAATCAGCCTTTTTACGCTTCAATAAACCCTGTTCAATCAGGGTTAACCATTACAAATAGCACGATTGATAGCTCAGTTATCGGTGGAACTACCCCTGCTGCTGGCACTTTTACTAGCATTACAACCACAACAGGCACAATTTCTACTAGCCCTAGTGGAAACACCGATATTACTAATAAACTGTATGTAGATACAGTCGCTCAAGGTCTTGGCCCTAAAGCTGCGTGTCAATGTGGCACATTAGCCAATATAACGCTCTCAGGGCTTCAAACGATTGATGGATACACTACCCTAGCTGGTGATCGTGTTCTTGTCAAGAATCAAACTACACAAGCTAATAACGGCATTTATATTGCATCCGCAGGCGCATGGAGTCGATCTGCCGATATGGATGTATGGTCAGAGGTTTCAGGTGCTTATACAGTCGTTTTAAATGGTTCTCAAGCTGAAACAGGTTGGGTATGTACCTCGCCCACAACAGGCACTATTGGCGTTACTGCAATTACTTGGGTGCAGTTCTCTACTGTAAACACTTATTATGCTGGCACAGGGTTAACCCTCAGTAGCAATACATTTAGCATTACCAATACAGGTGTTTCAGCTTCTACTTATGGCTCTGCTAGCGCAGTTCCTGTTATAGCGGTAAATGCTCAAGGGCAAATTACTAGCGCAACTACGACATCTATTGCTATTGCCAATACGCAAGTTAGCGGTCTTGGCACAATGTCAACGCAAAACGCTAACAATGTGGCAATTACAGGAGGGTCAATCAATGGCACAACTATTGGCGGTTCTTCTGCTGCCGCAATTACTGGTACTACTATTACTGCTACTTCTTCTTTTAGTGGATCAGGTAGCGGGCTTACCGGGACAGCATCAGGATTAAGTATTGGTGGAAATGCTGCAACTGCAACATACGCAACCACCGCAGGATCAGCTTCTACCGCTACAACCGCTACGACTGCTACAAACCTAGCAGGCGGTTCTGCTGGAGCGTTGCCTTATCAAACATCAAGCGGTTCTACGACTTTCTTATCGGCAGGCTCAAATGGGCAATATTTAACCCTTTCTAGCGGTGTTCCTGTTTGGACTTCATTACCTTCAAATGTCAGCTCATTTAGCGCAGGAACAACAGGATTTACACCATCTACAAGCACAACAGGCGCAGTTACTTTATCTGGCACATTAAACGTAGCCAATGGTGGCACTGGAGTTACAAGCTCAAGCGGTGCAAATAGCGTTGTTTTGCGTGATGCCAACGGAAATATTACGACTAACTGTTTATTTGAAGGTTTTACTAGCCAAGCCGCAAGTGGCACAACAATTACATTAACTGCTGCATCGCCACAAAATCTATTAATTACAGGTTCAGGCGGTCAAACAATTAAGCTGCCCAACGCCACAACATTGCCTAATGGTGCAACATTTACATTTAATAACAATCAATCATCAGGCGCAATTACTGTAATAAATAATTCATCTACCACGATTGCAACGATTCAAGCTGGTGGATATGTAACGATTGTATTGCTTGATAATTCACTTGCAGCAGGCACTTGGGATCGTCATGATTCCACTCCTTCTAATGTATCTTGGTCAACTAACACATTAGATTATCCTGGCTCAATCACTTCTGCGACATGGAATGGCTCAACTATTGCCTACAATCGAGGCGGTACAGGTCAATCATCAGCTTTTGTAGCAGGTGGAATTGCCTATGGCGCATCAACAACAGCTTTAGCAATCAGCGCAGCAGGAACAACTGGTCAAGTTTTAACATCAGGTGGCACGGGCGCACCTACATGGTCAACCCCAACCGCTTATGCGACTGTAACCGATGACACCACTACAAATGGCACTCGTTATCCTTTGTTTGCAAACCAAACAAGCGGAAACTTGGCAACAGAATATACAAGCTCTACTAAACTGCAATATAACCCTTCTACTGGGGTATTTACTGCTACCAGCTTTAGTGGCGCAGGAACAGGTTTAACAGGGATAGCTTCTAGTCTTTCGATTGGCGGTAATGCAGCAACAGCAACAAGCGCAACATCAGCGACAACTTCAACAAATCTAGCTGGTGGCTTAGCCGGATACTTGCCTTATCAATCTGCCGTAAATACAACGACTTTCCTCGCCCCTGGCACAAACGGATATATCCTGACTTTATCAAGCGGATTACCAACATGGGCTGCTGCTCCTGCAACTGGGGTTACGATTACAGACGATACAAGCTCTGCTACTGCGTATTATCCCCTATTTGCAAGGGTTACAAGCGGTACAGCAACGACTGAATACACCAGCTCCACTAAGCTCAATTACACGCCAAGCACAGGTCTTTTGGCTGCTACATCATTTAGCGGTGCAGGCACAGGATTGACAGGAACTGCTTCAGGCCTATCTATTGGTGGTACTGCTTCAAATGTAACAGGCACAGTAGCCATAGCCAATGGCGGAACTGGCTTAACTTCCACGCCCACCAATGGTCAAATTGATATTGGTAATGGCACAGGATTTACACGATCCACCATTACAGGCACAGCCAGTCAAGTAACTGTAACCAATGGTTCAGGAAGCATTACTCTCAGCCTTCCTTCTACTATTAACGTAAACACAAGTGGCAACGCAGCAACAGCGACTTCTGCTACTACAGCTACTAATTTAGCTGGTGGTATTGCAAGTCAAATACCTTATCAAACTGGCGCTGGTGCAACTTCTTTCATTGCAAATGGCACAAGTGGACAAGTTTTACAATCAAACGGAACATCAGCACCTAGTTGGACTACAAATATTAGCGGAAATGCAGCCAATGTGACAGGAACTGTAGCGATTGGTAATGGTGGCACAGGTCAAACTACTGCAAGTGCAGCGTTTAATGCTTTATCTCCTATCACCACAACAGGTGATTTAATTATTGGAAACGGAACAAATACCGCCACTCGTTTACCAATAGGTGCAAGTACTTATGTTTTAACTTCTAATGGAACAACAGCAACTTGGGCAGCAGCTTCTGGTGGCGGTGCAACAGTTACTTCTACGACCTCGACTGGGCCATATTACATAGTCGGCTCATCAGCGACAAGTGGCTCATTATCGACAGCTTATGTAAATACAGGTATTAGTTACAATGCTTCAACAGGCGATACAACTACACCGCAAGTTGTTGCCAGCAATGGTATTTTTGTTAATAACTTAACTGTAGGTGCTACTTACTCAATACCAAGCGGTTATAGCGCACATTCTGTTGGCCCTGTAACAGTCGCATCAGGTAAATCAGTAACAGTTCCTAGCGGTTCTAAATGGGTAATTCTATGAGTTCAATGGTTCTTTCAGGCGATACAAGCGGTACAGTTACAGTTACAGTTCCAGCCGTAGCTGGTACGAATACTGCGACCCTTCCTGCTGCTACTGGCACAGTAATGGTTAGCGGTAATATGCCAGCGTTTAGCTATTATCAAAGTGTTCAACAAACTATTGCATCATCGGCAACATTTACAAAAATTACTTTTACTTCTAATGATTTTGATGTTTCTAGTGGTATGTTTGCTTCTAGCAGATTTACACCTACTATTGCTGGTTACTATCAAATTAGTGCTGGAGTAAATATCAATTCTGCAACTTGGTTAGCAGTTAATATTTATAAAAATGGAAGCACATTTAAAAACATTTTTAATAGCTACAACACAACCATGAATGGTGGGTTTGGTTCTGCATTAGTTTATTGCAATGGCTCAACTGATTATGTAGAAATTTATGCTTCCGTTGGAACAACATCTGTAACATTAACAAATTCTTCAACTGCTACATATTTTCAAGGTGTTTTGGTAAGGACATCCTAATGACTTTATACGACAAAATCAAAGCAATTTACCCAAGTCTTGAAGATAAAGACTTTATGACTGTTATTATTTTGCAAAACGATTCAGACGGCAAAGGCGATTACATTGCTAAATGGGAACACCCAACTTTGGCTAAACCTACTGCGGAGCAATTAACATAATGGCTTACGGCACAATTAACGCTGACCAAATAGGCACAAGTGTAGTTGGCTCTAATCTAGGGGCTGGTAATGCTTCTATTATGAAGAACCGCATTATTAATGGTGCGATGGTTATTGACCAAAGAAATAATGGTAGTAGTGTTACACCAACAGTAGACAATACTTATACACTTGATAGATGGTCTACAGGTCTTTCACAAGCATCTAAATTTAGCGTACAGCAAAATGCTGGTTCAGTTACGCCACCAATAGGGTTTAGTAATTATCTAGGAGTAACATCTTTAGCGGCAACATCATTAGGTGCTGGCGATTACTTTCTTTTAAAGTACACGATTGAAGGTTTTAATACATCTGACCTACAATTTGGAACGGCAAATGCTAAAACTATAACTTTGTCGTTTCAAGTGTATTCAAGCCTGACTGGAACTTTTGGAGGCGCATTACAAAATGGCGCACAAAATAGAAGTTATCCATTTAGTTATTCAATTCCTGTGGCAAACACATGGACAACCATTTCAGTAACGATTGCTGGCGATACATCAGGAACTTGGGTAGGGGCAACAAACGGAAAAGGTTTAAGCGTTTGGTATGGTCTTGGAACTGGCTCTACTTATAGCGGGACTGCTGGAGCATGGGCAACTGGAACATACTTTGCACCCACAGGCGCAACATCCGTAGTAGGAACAAACGGAGCAACTTTTTACATTACTGGTGTTCAACTAGAAGTAGGAAGTAGTGCTACTGGATTTGAGTATCGTCAGTATCAGCAAGAATTGGCTTTGTGTCAGAGATACTGCTTTGTGCCTAATATGACCAATTCTTATTATATTGGTGGATGTAATGGTCCAAATTCAGCACTTGCAACCATTCCGCTTTCAGTTCAAATGCGAGCAGCCCCAACAGGAACTTTTTCAGGTGCTTTTGGTGGTGATAATTTTAGTGTTGCTCAATCTTTTACAGCAGGCAATGTTAGTGTAAATGCTTCTTCAGTAAATAGTGCAAGAATATATTTTACAAGTGGTTCAGGCAGTTCTTTTAGTGCGGCACAAGCATTTACAACAGATTCAGGTTCTACTGGAACTGTAATACTTTCTTCGGAATTATAAAATGTATAAACAATTATTGGACACCGATGGTTCTATAAATAAACGCATGATTCAGCGTATTTCTGACAACGCTTCTATTCCATTCGACCCAGCCAATACAGACTACCAAGAATACCTAAAATGGGTAGAAGCTGGTAACACTCCTGAGGCAGCATCATGACATTTATAATTGATGGAACAGCAGGGGCTACATTCCCTAATGGCACTAATCCACAAGCTGCACCTAGTAAAGTGTTGCAAGTGGTTAATGCTACTTATTCAACAGATGCAAGCACAGCTTCTTCAACATTTTCATCTACTGGGCTAACGGCCTCTATTACACCATTATTTTCTACAAGTAAAATACTTATTTTTATTAGTGCGAATGGTGTTATGAAATACAACACTAATACAGCTTTAGGTTTACAAATTGTTAGAAATTCAACAGCTATATTAACATTTGAGGGAAGCGCAGGATTTATAAATGGAGGGACTCCCCAATATATTGCTACTGGTGGAAATTCAATTGAATATTTAGATTCTCCAGCAACAACTTCAGCAACAACTTATACGCTTTATTTTGCTTCAACTGGAAATTTATCTAATGTTCATATTAATTACAACGCATTTACAACACAACCAGTATCAACAATTACTTTAATGGAGATTGCACAATGATTAATTTACATGATGCAATTTACGCATTAAATCCTACTGTAACTGTTATCCGTGGCGATGTAGCTTATGACGCTAATGAACAAGAAGTAGCCTACGATAAAGATGCTGCAAAAGCTAAATTAGCCGAATTACAAGCTGCCGAAACAAAAGCCGAACAAGATGCCATAGCTGCTAAGGCTTCTGCACTAGCTAAATTAACAGCATTAGGACTAACACAAGCTGAAGTAACAGCATTAATAGGATAAATATGAACTATCAATGGAAAATTTTAGAAGTCTTTGCTCAAGATGAAGTGATTACAGGGGCAAGATACCATCTAGTCGGCACAGAAGATGATTTATCAGTAGAAACTGAAGGTAACTGGTTTTTTGATTGCCCTACTGCAAAAGTGCCATTTTTAGAAGTTACTGAAGAAATGATTGTAGGCTGGATTGAAGCTGACGCTGTCAAAGATGGTGACAACCATATTAAAAAGGGTGTCGAAAATCAGATAAAAGCGTTAAAATCACATAAACCTGTACCAGCACCCTGGATGCCACAAGTATTCAAACCTGAGATTTAAGCCATGAATATTCAGCTTTTGCGTGACCTTTCATTAGATTCCTTTGAATACAAGGATGGAAAATTGCTATGGAAAATGGCAAAAGGAACACGCACAGATCTTTTAGGTAAAGAAGCTGGCAATAAACGTGAAGATGGTTATATCAGAATTAAAATAAATAATCGTCTTTATATGGCTCATAGGCTTATATTTTTAATGAAAAATGGTTATTTGCCTTATGAAATTGATCATATTGATGGCAATAGATCAAATAATAAAATTGAAAATTTGCGAGAAGTAACTAAGTCTGAAAATGCGCAAAATAGAAAAATACCTTTAAATAATTCAAGCGGAATTAAAGGTGTTTGTTGGCACAAAGCTGCAAAAAAATGGTATGTTCAATTACAAGTAAACAAAAAAATCAAATATTTTGGAACTTATGATGATTTAGAGCTTGCCGAATTAGTCGCAATCGAAGCCCGTGATAAATATCATGGTAAATATGCAAGGAATATGTAATGACGACTCCGTATGACATTATTTCTCGTGCTCTGAAAGATATTGGAGCGCTGGAAGCTGGTGAGACCCCAACGGCTGATGCTGCGCAGGATGCGTTCGATATGTTGAACGATCTGTGCGATCAATGGAGCAACGAAGAAATGATGGTCTATTACAAGAATGAGATCGTCTTTCCTATCGTTCCAGGTCAAACTCAATACACAATCGGCCCAGGTGGTCAAATTGGCGCAATCATTACAGGTTCAATTTCAGGCACTACTTTAACAGTTACAGGCATTAGCTCAGGGGCTATCAACGTAGGGCAAACACTTAGCGGTACAGGAATTACTGCGGGAACAAAAATTGTAGCTATGCTTACAGGCGCAGGAAATAACGTCAATGAAGCTGGTACATATCGTTTAAATATCAGTCAAACAGTATCGTCTGAAACGATTAATCTTTACTATCAAAGACCATTATCAATAGATTCTGCTTTTGTGCGGATTAATACCAATTCTAATGGCGTACCTATCGTCAATGGTGGTTTGGATTACCCAATCGCTGTTTTAGCGGTAGAAGAATACGAAATGATTGGTTTAAAAACTTTGAATGGCCCGTGGCCCAAAGCTCTTTATTATCAGCCTAGCGAAACACTTGGAAATATTTATGTATGGCCTAACCCTTCACAGGGCGAAATGCACATATTTACAGACAATTTATTTCAAAACTATACCAATCTTAACGATACTGTAATCCTGCCACAGGGCTACACAATGGCTCTCAGATGGTGTTTAGCAGAGCGTTTGATGCCTATGTATGGCAAAGCTAATCCAACGCAAATACAGATGATTAATGCCTACGCTGCACAAGCTAAAGCTACAGTTAAACGGATCAATATGAAGCCAGTTCAATCTGCTCGTTTTGCCGATGCGATGTTGGCTTCTCGCCAGCGTGATGCAGGATGGATTTTGTCGGGCGGGTTCTTTAGATAATGGCTGACTTTGGCTTCGTAGGAGCAGCCTACACAGCACCTTCTATTTACCAAGATGCCCAAGAGTGTATCAATTTTCGCCCTGAAGTCGATCCTACAAAAGGTCAAGGGGCAAGAGGGGTAGTCGCTTTATATCCTACACCTGGTCTTACAAACGTAGTTACCTTACAAAACGCTCAAGTTGTTCGTGGCATGAGAACAGTTAGCGGTGGTAATTACATGGTTGCAGTCTGTGGCCCTTATGTCTATGTCATGGATTCGACATACACAGCGACAATCGTAGGACAGCTAAATAGTTCAAGCGGTCAAGTCGGCATTACAGATAACGGCTTAAACGTCTATATCGTTGACGGCTCTTATCGTTACACATGGCGTATTTCTCAGCCATCTTCTGCTGTATTTCAAGGCACAATTTCAGGAACAACTTTGACTGTTACTCGTTTTATTTCAGGCACAATCGCTGCGGGTCAGTCTTTGTTTGGTGTCGGAATTACAGGTGAAACAGTTATTGTTAGCGGATCAGGCTCAACTTGGACTTTAAATCAATCTAATACAATTTCTACTGCTATTCAGATGAACTCTGCATCAGTCGCAGGAGTCATTACAGCCAGCACATCTGGCACGACTTTGACAGTAAGCGCAGTAACAAGCGGAACAATTTACCCAGGTCAAACCATTACAGGTACTGGAGTGACTGCAAACACGATTATTACGGCTTTGGGAAGCGGAACAGTATTGTCTGCTTCTATTGCTACTGCGGGTTCAGGTTACGCTGTAAACGATACTGTGACAGTTTTAGGAGGTGTATATGGCAATAGTCCAGCTACCTTTACTGTTACCTCGGTAAGCTCAGGAGCAGTCACAGGATTGTCATTAACTTATTCGGGTCAATATACTTCTACCCCATCAAATAACGTATCTACATCCACAAGCGGATCGGGCACAGGGTTAACCCTAACATTGACTTTTGGATCGGGCACAGGCGGTACTGGTACTTATGTAATTAGCACCAGTCAAACTGTTGGCTCTGAAACTATGTATTTGCTGAACTTTAGCGTATTGCCAAGCTCTGATGGTGCATTTAGTGGTGCTGATGTAGTTGATATTGTAGATAACTACTTTATTTACAATCGCCCTAGCACACAGCAATGGGCTGCTTCTAATCTATTAAGCCCAATTACTTATGGCTTGTCTTATGCTTCTAAGTTCACAGGCCCTGACAATCTTGTTTCTATTATTGCCGATCACGGGCAAGTCTATTTATTAGGCGAAACGACTTCTGAAGTCTGGGCAGATGCAGGCACATTCCCATTCGCTTTCTCAAGAATCCCTGGTTCATCTAGCCAACATGGTATTGCTGCTAAGTTCTCTGTAGCTCGTTTAGGCAATTCTTTTGCTTATTTAGCTAGAAACAATCGTGGTCAATCAGAAATCGTAGTGATGGAAGGTTACTTTCCTAAGCGCATTTCGACCCACGCAGTAGAAAACACGCTAGTCAATCAATCTGTCAGCGATGCGATTGCCTATACCTATCAGTTAGAAGGGCATGAGTGCTATGTCATTACTTTCCCAAGCCTAGATTTAACTTGGGTTTATGACATCTCTACAGGTCTATGGCACAAGTGGTTATGGGTAGATAATCAGAATAACTACCACCGCCATCGCTCTAATTGCGCTGCTTTGTTTCAAGGTGTTGTTCTCGTAGGGGATTGGCAAAATGGTCAAATCTATAAGTTAGATCCTAATAACTACACCGATAATGGCAATGAAATCCGCAGATTGCGTAGATGCCCACACCTTGTCACAGATTTGCAACGTCAATATTTTGACGAGTTTCAGATTCAATTCCAGCCCGGCGTTGGTTTAGAAGGCATTACAAATCCACCTTTGAACGCAGAAACAGTCGGTGCAAACCCACAAGCTATGCTCAGATGGTCAAACGATGGCGGTTCTACTTGGAGTAATGAATATTGGTCAAATATTGGTCAAGTCGGTAAATACAAAAATCGTATTATTTGGCGCAGATTAGGCATGGCAAGGGATCGCATATTTGAAGTCGTTGTGACTGACCCAGTCTTTGCTTGCATTATTTCAGCTAACTTGAAAGCCAGCGAAGGGGATAATTAATGGCTAATATTCTGTTTGGGCAAAGTCAGGGCAATCAATACCCAGTTACTCCTTTAATCGATGACAATACCAAAATGCCCACACGGGCGTGGCAACAATGGTTTCTGAACTTATTAAACTTTTCTAGTTCAGCAACAGCAACAAAGGGGACAGCTACATTACCATCAAATCCAGCAGGATTTATGAATGTAACTGTTGGGGGAAAACAATATAAAGTGCCTTATTACAATACATGATCGAATATAAAGATGACGATTGGCTAGAAAATTTAGACGCATTAAAGGAAATAATTAAGGATCATTACGAAGAATTATCGGTAACAAAGACTTACCCTCTTGATCCTGATTGGGATGCGTATAAACAGATATTGGATGTAGGAAGATTGAAGTTTGTAACCTGTAAAGAAGATGGCAAATTAATAGGCTATATCATTTATTTTGTGATGCCCCACCTTCATTACAAGACTTGTTTGACGGCTTTTGAGGATATTTACTTCTTAAAGAAAGAGTATCGCAAGGGTCGAGTAGGAATTAGGATGTTCCAATTTGCAGAAAAGCTGCTAAAGGAGCAAGGAATTAACAGAATTATCTATAACACTAAAGTTCACTCAGACAATAGCAGTCTTTTTGAGTATTTGGGCTATAGTTTTATGGATAAAGTCTTTACGAAACTGTTGTAAAAATGCGACAATTAGCATATTAGATTGGAGAAATTATGGGCGGTAGTGCAGCTATGATAGCAGCCCCATTAGTGGGCAATGTGGTAGGTGGCCTCATTGGGGGTGGTGGAGCAACGCAAGCTGGTCAAACAGCAGCTCAGGGAGCTTATCAAGGTCAGCAGACCCTACAGCAAAACCTAGCTAATATGACCCCATATTACACCCCTTATACCAATTTGGGTCAACAGGGTGTAAGCAATATTTCTTCAATGTTGCCTTATTTGACTAATCAATTTAGCAATCAAGACTTAAATGCTCAGTTAGCCCCTAATTATGCTTTTCAATTAGGTCAAGGACAGCAGGCAGCAAATCAGCAATCTAATGCTACTGGTGGTATTAATAGCGGTAATGCTAATGTTGCATTGCAAAATTACACGCAAGGATATGCTGGAAATGCGTATCAAAACGCTTTTAATAACTATCAAGCGCAACGTGGCAATATTTTTAATACGTTAAGTGGTATTGCAAATATTGGTCAAAATGCGGTTTCTGGTTTAGGCAATCTATCTACAGGCACAGCGCAAGGCATTGCATCTTTGCAAACTGGAGCAGCAAACGCTCAAGCAGCAGGTCAAGTTGGCGCAGCAAACGCTTATTCTGGTGCAGCGCAAAATATTGGCAATCTTGGCTTTTTAAGCAATGTATTAAAAGGTGCGCCTAGTGCTATTGATACTACGGCTATTGGAAGCGGAGCAGCATCTGGAGGCAATTTTCTAGGTGATGCTTTCGCTTTAGCATAAGGAATAAAAATGGCTGATTTTAATGTTTCTACAGTAGCTTCTGAGATTAAACCCGTACAAGGCACAAGCATAGGTGATATGCTTAATATTGCTAGAGGCGCAACTGCTTATCAAAAAGAAAAAGCATTATTAGAACCAGCTATTGCCAAAGGTCAAGCTGAATCAGAAGAGGCTCAAGTTCGTCTAAATAATGCTAAATTAGAAAATACAAGAAATCATTACGCAAATATTGCTCAAAATACAGCAGATTTGATGTTAAAACCTGATTTGAAGATTGATGACATTATTGAGAGAGCATCACAAATTAATGCTAATGCTGGTGGAAATCAAAAATCTTTGAAACAATATTTGGCTGGTTTACCACAAAACGGCAAGCCTATTGAATTAAAAGCATGGTTGGCTCAAGCACAAGCTAAGGCTTTAACTGCACAAGCTCAAATTGAAAAACAATATCCTGCTGGTATTTTGCCAGGTCAGCTTACAGAAACTTCTCCACAAGCTGGCGCATCTCAAGGTATGGGCGGTCAAGGGGCAGCCCCTACATCCGCAGGCATGGAATTACAATATCCAGTACGCAATCCGCAAACCCCATATATACCAATTCAAGGCGAAAAAGAAGCTGCTGATGTGGGCTCTTTATACCAAGCACACGCAAGTGATGTAGCTGGAAGATTGCCAAAAGTAGTTAGAAATAATCAAGAACTTATTTCAAGCATTAAAACATTACAAAAAGATATTCCTGAGTTATTTCAAGGCGGTATTGGTGGTCAAGCTAGATTAGAATTTTTAAAAGCTAAAGGCGATCCACGAGTTGCTCAGTTACAAAAGAATTTAGATAATGTTATTGCTTCTACTGTAACTACTTATGGTAAAGATGGTTTATCAACGGATGCAGGAAAAGCTCTTACGGCTGCTTCTGTTGGCAAACTTAATATGCCTTTAGATGTACTTTTAAATACTGCTTATCGTGCTTCGGGCGATCTCAAAAATTCAGAGCTAGAAGCTAAAGCTGTAAGCAAATTTACTAAACAATTTGGCGTAAATAATATTGCTTCATTCCAAAAAACTTGGGGTGAAAATGCTGATACGGATGTATTGCAATTAATGGCGATGGAAGATTTAGGCGCTAGTTCTAAAGAAATTGATGAGTTTGTATTTAAAGGCAAATCTAAAGCTCAAATAGAAGATATGCTTAAAAAAGAAAATAACATTAAAAAATTGACTGAAAAGGGTCATTTATAATGGGTTACGAAGATTATTTAACTGCTCGAAAAAAAGCTGAAAATCCTTTTACAGAAGAAGAATTAGATCGCCTTGAACAGGTTGAAAGCGGTGGTAATCCTCACGCTGTAAATAAAGAAACAGGTGCTATGGGTGCATATCAATTTATGCCTCATAGAGTTGCTGAATTTCATCAAAAAGGTATTAAATTTAATCCTTTTGACAGAGATCAAGCTAGAGAAATGGCTAAACAAGATTTGCTTAATGCCTATAAATTAACTGGTAGTAAAGAAAAAGCATTAGCATCTTATGGCGGTTTTGTTACAAAAGACCCATCAGATTACATTTCAAAAATATTAACGCCCGCAGAAGAAAAAAAAGAAAAAGGTTTAATTGAAAAAAAATTAGAAGCACTTAAAGCTGGTGAAGTGCCAGAAGAAGAAAAGGGTTTAACCATTCCACGCACAGCAGAGTTGCTTGGTAGAGGAATGACTCCTACTGTAACTGGTGCTGTTGCTGGAGGCGAGCTAGCAGGCCCTTATGGTGCATTAATTGGTTCTATGGCTTTGCCTATTGGCGATGTTTTAAATACAGCAATTAATAAAGTTGCAGGAACTAATTTGCAAATGCCTAGTGAAGTTGTTTCTAAAGGCATGGCTAATTTAGGTTATGCAGAACCAACAGGCATGGGCGAAAGAGCTATTGAATCTGCTGGTGGCGCATTGGCAAGCACAGGCGCACAGTTGCCTGCTTTTTCTCGTATGGCTACTGAAGCTGGAAGCCCTATTATGCGTAGTTTTGCTTCACAAATGGCACAAGCACCTAAAGCACAGTTAGCCGCTTCCGCACCTTCAGCAGCAGCAGGTCAAATAGCTACAGAAATGACAGGTAATCCTTTGATTGGAACTTTAGCTAGTGCGGCTACGGGACTTCCTTTTGGTTTTAATTTTGGCAGACAAGCAACTAACGCACCAAGCCAACAAGCTCTTATACAAGAATCAAAAAATTTATTTAATAAAGCAGAGCAGTCTGGCGTACGTTTTAATACCGCCAAGTTTGCTGATGAAATGTTTAGAACTGGACATGAATTAAGGGCAGAAGGTTTTACTCCTAAAGCCTATCCAGGTATTGATGCAGTTATTACGGAAATGGCTCGTACTGATGTTCCTAAAGATTTTACTGAATTGCAAGCCATTCGCAAAATGATTCAAGGTCAACAAAAAAGTGCAGACCCTGAAACTCGTAGATTGGCAAGTATTTTAAAAGATCGTTTTGATGATTATGTTTTAAATGCTCCATCAGATCATATCAGCACAGGAAGCAAACAAGGTTTACAAGATTGGGCAGAAGCTCGCAAGTCTTATAGCAAACTTAAAAAAGCTGAAATATTTGATGATATGTTTGAAAACGCTCAATTAGATCAAAGCAAATTTACAGCCTCTGGTGCAGAAAATTCATTGGCCACACAATTACGCAATCTTGCTAAAAATGACAAGAAAATGCGTATGTTTAGTGCTGAAGAACAAGAAGCTATTAAAGAAGCCGCTAAAGGTGGAAAAGTCCAAAATCTTCTTAAATTTTATGGAAGATTTGCACCTACTGGCCCAGTAACAAGCATATTTACTGGTGGTGCAGCTTATGCAGAACCAACATTAGGAGTTCCTTTTGCTCTTGGTGCTATGGGAGCAAGAAAAAGCGCAGAAACATTACGCAAACAAAGCGTATCAAATCTTGCCGATATGATGCGTTTGGGTGAAAGACCAGAAGTTGAAGCAAGAACAAAAAATATCCCTGTAACTACATTGCGTGGACTTTTGTCTAGCGCACAATAAGGAAACATAATGGCATCAGTTCTACTATCATCCGTTGGCATAGGTCAACAATACTTTGATAACAATGGTGTACCACTTTCAGGTGGTCTTATCTATACTTATCAAGCTGGATCATCTACACCCTTAGCTACTTATACCGACAATGGTGGAACAACTGCTAATGCCAATCCTATCGTTTTAGATAGCTCAGGTCGTGTTCCTAATGAAATTTGGTTGCTACAAGGCTATAGCTATAAATTTATTATTCAAAGCGCATCAGGCACAAGTTTAATTACCCTTGATAATCTATATGGTATTTTGCAAAATGCCCCTGCTGTATCTAATACAGTTCCAAGCGGTTTAATTGCTATTTGGTCAGGCTCTACAGGATCTATTCCTAGTGGTTGGTTATTATGTAATGGTGCTAATGGCACACCTGACTTGCGTAATTCGTTTGTATTGGGCGCAGGAAATACTTATGCTGTAGGAGCTACTGGCGGTTCTACTGATGCTATTGTAGTAAGTCATACCCACGCTGCGACTGTTACAGACCCAGGTCACGTTCACGGAATTTTTAGCACAACTATTGCTGGACAACCAGGCAATCAAGTTGGCGTAAGAAGCGGATCTCAAACTACAGATACTGCATTTACTGGTATTACTGTAGCCAACGCAACAACTGGTGTAAGCGGGTCAGGCGCAAATATGCCACCTTATTACGCTTTGGCCTATATTATGAAGTCGTAATCATGGTTGAGATTGATCCAGTTAAAGTCGGAGTAATGTGGCAAAAGGTTGAGGCTATGGAGCGTGAAATGAACGAAATGCGCCATGACATCAAAACCCTTCTAGCTATGGCAGAGCGTTCTAAGGGTTCTTTATGGGCTTTAATGGGAGTAGCATCTGTAGTCGGTGGCTTTATTACTATTATTGTTGATGTATTTTTAAACAAAAAATGAACGAAATTTTTACCCATATTTTGACTGGCAAAGACAATCAGACTCATGACATTGCTCGTTGGGCTTGGTTTCTTGGCTTTTTTGTAGTTGCAGGTGCAGCAATCTATTTAATCTACGCAGGACATGAAATTAGCCTTACTGAACTAGCTGGTGCTTTGGGCATCGTATCGGGTTCAGGAGCTGCTGCGGTAGCTGGTAAACACATGGCTGGTGCAGAGCCACAATGAACTTTTTACTTAAATTGATTGGTGGTTTTGGTGGACAAGTTTACCTTTATATTGCTCTTGTATTTGGTGGGTTTAGTGCTGGCTTTTATGTTGAGCATCTGCGCTTTGTGGATTACAAACAGGAAGTCCAAATTGCTGGAGAAAAACAACAGGCTGAAACGGCAGCAAAAATTAAGGAACAGGAATTAATTAATGAAAACATTAAGCAAACTTACGAAGCTCGCCTTACTAATATCCATACTTTTTATAGCGGGATGCTCAACTCCCGTAGCGGTGTCGTGTCCTCCGACCCCAACGCCACCATCACAATTAATGGAGAAACCCATAACGTATTACTTGTTGCCGAGCAATGCGCCCAAACAACCGAACAATTAATGACCCTACAAGAATGGGTTAATCAACAAGTTAATTTAAAATGAATAACGAACAATTAGCTTCTTGGGTAACTTTAATAGCTACATTTACTTTATGTGTAACTGTATTGGCTATGGTTACTGTGTTTATGTTTGGATTCTTTGATCCTCAGGTAGATAACAATAAACTATTTGAAATAGTTGGCCCTGCATTTCAGACCATCGTTGGTGGTTTTATTGGTTTAATTACAGGCATAAAAATAGGATCAGATAGTGCAAAATAATTTTCAAAAGTGCCTTGACCTTGTATTAAAGTCAGAAGGCGGTTGGGTAAACAATCCAGCAGACCCTGGCGGTGAAACCAATCTTGGCGTAACTAAAAAAGTCTGGGAAGAATGGGTCGGGCATGAAGTTAAGACTATGAAAGGTCTAACCCCTGCCGATGTAGCCCCTATGTATCAAGCTAAGTATTTTATGGCTTGTTATGCAAACCAGTTGCCTGTGGGCGTGGATTATATGGCGTTTGATGCTGCGGTAAATATGGGGCCAGGCAGAGCCGTAAAGCTCTTACAAGAAGCTATGGGCTGTGTTCCCGATGGAGTGATTGGCCCACGCACTATGCAGTTGATTGCTCAAAAAGACCCAAAAGATGTTGTAGATGCCTACAGCAATCGAAAGACTAGCTTTTATGAATCATTACCTACCTTTGGCACTTTTGGCAAAGGGTGGTTAAAAAGAGTAGAAGATGTAAAATTTAACGCATTAAATATGATCGGAGAAACACTATGACCAACTTCAAAATCGAAGGTAAAACACACGAGTCCCCAAAAGGCCATTATGTAAAAGAATCCCCTCATCGCATTGAGAAGGAAGTAGAACGTCTTGAGCGAAAGCTGGATAAACATATTGCTTTGCCTATGGAAAAAGCGCACCACGCTGAACATGGATCAAGCCAAAAAGAAGCTCCATTGCCTTCAATGCGTAAATATTAAAATACATCCGTAAGGTTAGCGATTTTGAACATGGTAATCGGGACATCGTAAAACATTTCCCCTTTACCAACATAACGATTATGGACTTCTACCAATGGGCAATCTTTTATCAAGTCTGCTTTCAGGTAATAAGCACGATGTAAGTCCTGAGTTAAGGCAAAAAATAGAGTCGGCAGACCTTCCTGAAATAGTTTTTCTTTGCGCTGCGCTACGTGAATACTACGATGTTGGTCAAAACCTAATTGACGAACTTCTACCTCAAGCGCACCAACTGGAGAACCTGATCGAAAGCAGATTAAGTCAACTCCATAGCGATTAGGGTTTTCCCGCACTTCATAACCTTTTTTCATCTGCATCCAAATAGATACAGCTTGACGAGCAGGCGCATCATATACATCGTGTAAATCTTGGCTAAACGGCTTATAGGTTGACATACCGCCAAAAGCCATAACCGAACACAGCTACAAACAATAAAGCCCCTAAAAAGCCCCATAAGAGGTCGTATTCGGGTTCTTCAGGTCTAGTAATGGCGGTAGCATACTCAGCGTCTTTTAAAGCCTCTGAGAGCGTTCTAGGCGTTGGTCGGCTCATGCGTAAAGTAAAGTTCTCATAGCTCATTTATTTTTGCTCCATCCGTTGCATTTGGCTAAAAATTCAATAGAACGATCAAATTGCTCTTGCATATACTCTAAGTCCTCTTGTTGCTTACGCAAGACTTTGATAATGCTATCCATAGTAATGTCCCCAGCTATTGCTAAAGTAGGGGTTACATTGGCCTCTAAATAATCTGCTAGGTCTTTAGGCTTCATTTATCATCCCTCGCATAAGTTTTCCACAAGGTCTCTAAAGTTTCTATAGCACCCATCATTTTGAGCTGGATCTGTGAATACTCTGGAGTTTTGTAATCAGGTCTGCCATTGATGACACCCTGGCAGATGGTTGGTGCTACATACACGCCTGGCTTGGTGTAATGCGGAAGATGCAAGACACCGCCCACAAGATAGCACTTGTATTGAGCAAAGTCAGGGCTTTCAAATTCAGGGTTCAATTTCATTAGAACCCCCAGCCAAACATTGCGCCCAAAATTAGGCCTAGCAGTATTACGCCAATCCATTCAATTATTGCTGTTTTCATAATTCCCCCTTTAAGCCCAAGGCTTGTTGTCATAAGCTGCATCAATCAATTTATCAAATACATTTAAATCAATAAACATTTCTGTTGCGTCATGGTTATCAATATAAGCGTAACTGATATCATGGTTGTAACCATAAAGCTCAATCTCTGTATTACCAAATATAACAGTAGTTATGTAATGTCCGTCTTTCATAATTCCCCCTAAGCCAAAAAACAGGACAAGCTGCTTAGTCGTACACCCTCGGCTTATTGAGCTAAAGTATGCTTGCCCTGTGTAAACTTACGCTACTTCTTTTTCAAAATACTTTTTGAATACATCGGTAATACGCAAACAATCCGATGGGCTAACTTCTAGTTGCAATTCTTCAGCAAAAAATTGTTGAAGTTCACGCATCTGTTGGTCACTAATTAACCAGCCATCGTTGCTTCTGTAACCCATTGGCATAAAATTTGATTTCATTTAAATCCCCTTAAATAAAACTCCACATGGAGTAACTACAGTTTCTTTGTCTGTAGCATAGGTGTCAAACTATTTTTTATAAGGAAAACCCTAAGTTGCAATAAAACAACATTAAGGTGGGGCTGGAATCCTCACGGAAGGAATTTTGGCGGGGGATCACCAACCCAGCCCCAAAGATATTATACGACCAATCCGCTTTTAATTTGGTAGAAGCGTAGCAGATGAAAAAAGCACTTTAGGCCCTTCTGCAAATCGGCTTCCTCAATCTCGCAGACCTTGACTTCATTGGTCAATCCGTTAACAAAGACAATAGCGCACCGGGCATCTGACAAGCCTAATAACTCTCGGTAGGCAGCCAACTGCATGATATGATCTTCGTATGGAACGACCTTTTCTAAAGGGACTTCTTTTGTCTTAAAATCTGCAACTACAGGAACAATGCCCTTAATTTTATCGCCTTTAGCGTGTAAGTCCACTTTTCCAGCAAATCCTAGCTCATGGCTACCAGACTTCTCAGTAACCCATAGGCGATTGCCAAACGAGGCTTTTAAGGCGTTTTCTGCGTTACGGCAATACTCAGGTACTTCAGGCAGTAAAACTTGGCTAAAAAAGGCTTCTAAGATGCCGTGGATCTGTGTTCCTCTATCGGCTGCATCTCTGCCTTGTGCCTTAGAGTCATTGAGAACTCGGTCTAAGTAATCTTCCTCAGACTCGCCCTCATTGCGTGGTAGCGTTAGGGCTGCAAGGATAGCCTGCTGCTGAAGCCAATTCTGGAGTCCAGGCTTTGACGCCACACCGAGAATGGTAGTAACGCTCGGTAAAAGGCCCAGCTTTTTTGCATCTCTAAGAGTCGTGTTGCGGAATCCTTTTCCATCGGCTCGTTCAATCGTATAGGCTGGCTCTCCATCTTTGGTGTACCAATGGCCTGATTCACTCTTTTGTTCCTGCATTTTTTCTTCCCCTTTTTGGTTTTACTGCATCCGTGTGTATATCGTATGTTGTCTCTTGGGCAACAGTTGTAGCCTTTGGAGCAACAGTTATTGTAATGCCTGGTTCTTCATACTCTACAGGAATTTCTTGCCCGCACCAGTCCTGTGGCATTTTATTAATCACCACAGGGTTGAGTTTACAAGCTCCCATCATATCGTTTTGATTAAATACAAAAAACTTACATACTCGGCAAGTCATTTAATTCCTTTTGCGTAATCAAGGATACGTTCTGAATCGTAATAGTTCTCGCACATATTGGCAGCAACGTGCAGAACCGCATTAATTACAGCAGCTAAATCTTCTGGTGTAAAGCTGATAAGCAGTTGCTCCTCATCTACACCTACTGGCTGCCAACTTATTTTAGAGCTTTGCTCAACAAGGTTTTTAATTTGGTTCTGCATAGTGTTCTCCTTTAGAACGGGGTACTATCATCTATAAACGGATCATCCTTTGGTAGTTCGTCTGATCCTGCTGGTTTAAATCCTTGTGGGATTTTTTCTTTGCCGATTGATACGCTAAGAAACTTTGATCCTTTAGTGGATGTCTTAGTCCAGGCAGATAAGTAATGTTCTTTGCCATTGACCATAATTGTTCCAGTAAAGTCAGGATGGTTGTCAGAAGCCTTACGCTCATTTTTAAACAAACTTCCTGAACCTTCTTTTGGTGTATATGCCATGCTATTTCCCCTTATAAAATATCTTCTGCTACAGACTTCATTGATTGACTAGACTTCACTTGTTTTGGTGCTTCATCTTCTGGCAAATCCTCGCCAGCATAGATATACAAACCAATGCCATGCAAGGCAATCGCTTTAACTAAGCATCGTTGCATAGCAGTATTGACATCCATTGCATTAGGATTGGCAATCGGTTTATTCATATTGTTAATGATTGGTAACTGTGATGTCATTGCTTTACCAAAAGCATGAACTGTGCAAAATACCATGCCTGTATCGCCAATGGCGCAATAAGGCAACAAAGACCCATCAGCTTGTTGAAATAGTTTGTAATCCCAGCTTGCTGTAGGATCAGCTTGAAGCAACTGATCTGTGGCCCATGCCCAAGAAAGATAAGTAAAACGGCCTTTGCGCTCGGTATGGTCGTTAACATTGATCTTGCGAAGCTCTAAAAATTTAGACATGGTTGCCTCCAAATACTTTGCCAAAGTCATCAAAGACTGTTTGCAAAAGATTGTTGCGTGTATTGTTTGGTTTACCGCAAGCAGCACGAATAACATCCACATCGTCTTGCGACAATTCTGTGCCGTATTCCATGTTATCTAACGCTATTTCCAAGCGTTGCTCCATTTCGGTCATAACTTGATACAACTCATCCATTTAAATTCCCCTTAAATGACATAGCGAAGTTGCTATATCTCCATTATTAAGCAATATTCAGGACTTTGCAATACCTTTGCAAAAATAATTACTTATGTTGTAAGATTGCTAAATGGGACTAAAACTTACGGATTCAGCAATAATTGATTTGCTTGGGGGAACTGCCAAAGTAGCCAAATTAACAGGGGTAAGCCCAGCAGCAGTTAGTTTGTGGCGAAAAAACAACATTCCAGCATCTCAATACGCATTTTTAGGGGCAACTCTTGAAAGGGAGTCGCATGGTTTAATTACACGCAAGGACTTGTTTCCTCAGTCCTGGCATCTTATATGGCCCGAACTTCAATGAGAATAGTTTGCTGGTTTAGTTGTGGGGCTGCAAGTGCGGTAGCTACCAAGTTAGCGATTGCCGAAAATGCTGGCAAATTGCCACTTATTATTGCTTATACCGAAGTCAAAGAAGAACACCCTGACAATAAGCGATTTTTAGCAGATTGCGAGGAATGGTTTGGGCAAAAAATAGAAATATTGGGCAATGACAAATACGAGCGTTCAATTTACAAAGTATTTGAAAAAAACTTTATTCGCACACCAAAAGGCGCACCTTGCACAAGAGAGCTTAAAAAACGCATTAGACAGCGTTTTGAGCAACTTACAGATCGTCAAGTGTTTGGCTATACCGCAGAGGAGCAAGCCCGCTTAGATCGCTTTATAGACGCTAATAATGATGTTGATATTTGGACTCCATTGATTGACAAAGGCTTAGGAAAAGAAGATTGCTTGGCTATGCTTAAAAATGCCAACATTGAGCTTCCAGCGATGTATAAACTTGGATACCATAACAATAATTGCATAGGATGTGTCAAAGGCGGTATGGGCTATTGGAATAAGATTAAAATTGATTTTCCAGAGCATTTTGACCGCATGGCAAAGTTAGAAAGATTTAAAAAACAAACTGTATTTAAAGACAGATATTTGGATGAACTAAAGCCTACAGATGGCAATTATCCTAAAGAACCTGACATTGAGTGCAGTATTTTTTGTTATATGGCAGAGCAGGATATTGCAAAGTCTTAAAATTGTTGTAAGATGTTATTTCTTTGATTGGCGGCTCTAACGACATCGTAGCGATCAAAGTGTTGTAGCGTTACTAGAGGGAAGATGCTGAAATAGCGCAATACAGGTGGCGAAGCTAGTGCCTGTGCATCGAACGACTGGCGGGTTCTGTGGCTCCGGATGGGCAGAATTGAAGGCGAACTTAGGTAGGCTAGGTTCGCTCACCAGAAGGGCAAGGAAGGTTTTATATATACTTTAAGTGGTTTTGTATAATAACTAGGGGGAACTATGATTGAAGATATGGTAAGTGCTAAAGAGTTTGTCAACGCTGACACTCAAACACGGGAGTCTATGCTCATTGATATGTTACGAGTAGCAGACATGGAAATTAAATCATTGCGAGAACAACTTTTATTTGCTAGGCGTGAACTAGAGGCTAATAAACAACTTATTCATGCGCTTGGGCCTGCTGCTTTTGAAGGCAAACATTAATGGAAATTTTAATTAAGAAAATTAAAGAAAACAAAGATGGATCAGCCGAAGTCCATGTGCATTACGACAGGGAAGGCTTGCATTTTCTTGTCCAACAAGGACTGACTTGCACTTTGGTAGAAGCTATAATGATGGAACGTAACGGGGAGATGTTTCATGTTTCAAGCGTTTTGGGATCTGTACCCAAGAAAAGTAGCAAAAAGAGCAGCGCAGTCAAGCTGGAATCGGTTAAGCGAGTTAGAGCAAAAAGAAGCTCTTGATGCCATATCAAATCATTTAAAATATTGGAAGCTCAAAGAAACTTCAAAAGAGTTTATTCCTCATCCCGCCACCTGGCTAAATCAAGGGCGATGGGAAGATGAAATTGATCTAACAGAAACTGTAAAAAAACCACAGTTGCCGTGGTTCTCATCGGATGATTTAACTCTAGCTAAAGCAAGAGAATTAGGAATAACGCCTTATGCTGGAGAATCATTCTACCAATTACGACAACGAATTTCGGCACAAATCAGCCGTCAGACAACTGTGTAAATGGCGAGCGCAATGGGGATTAGCAAAGTTTAGACAATACATATCGAGCAAGAAATTGCCTCAAGTATTATTGCAAGACTATGCTATTCAGTATCAATTAGGAAACAGGGGGGAATACAAATGTTGGAAAAAACCATTATCGCAGCAACAGGGCTTGGATATTTGATGGTAGGCGTATTGCAATTACGCAAGGGTGCATTTCCTAACGCAATTATTTGGTTAGGCTATGCGTTTAGTCAAATTGGATTATGGCTTGCGCTTAAATGAACTATCTATCTGTTTGTTCTGGAATTGAAGCTGCCACAGTTGCGTGGCATCACATGGGTTGGAAACCTGTAGGATTTAGCGAGATTGAGAAATTTCCTAGTCAAGTGCTTGCACATCATTACCCACACGTCACCAATTATGGTGATATGACTAAATACAAAGAATGGAACATCAATGACTCAGTTGGACTTTTGGTCGGAGGAACTCCATGCCAATCATTTAGCGTTGCAGGTCTTAGAAAAGGACTTGAAGACCCAAGAGGAAATCTTGCCCTTACCTATGTTGGAATTCTTGACAAGTTTAGACCCAAGTGGTGCATTTGGGAAAACGTGCCAGGTGTCCTTAGTTCAGGCGAAGGAAGGGATTTTGGAGCCTTCCTCGGGGCGTTGGCTCAACTCGGGTATGGGTTCGCATACAGGGTGCTTGATGCTCAATACTTTGGAGTCGCCCAAAGACGCAGACGAGTGTTTGTTGTCGGATGTTTTGGAAGTTGGCAATCTGCCGCAGAAGTATTATTTGAGTCCGAAAGCCTGCGAAGGGATATTAAGAAGGGCAGAAGCGAGAAAAAAGATATTGCCAATTGCATTACAAAAAGCCCTTCAAGCCACAGTAGCTACAACCCAGCAAGAAGTGAAGGTAACGCTGTAGTTGTTCAATGGCCTGCTGATAAAGCAAATACATTAAATGCTTCATTTGGCGAAAAACTTGGTTTAGAAAATCAACATATAAATTCTGGTGCGCCATTATTTGTAATGCAACCCATTCCAATTCATGCTCAAGCGACTCAATATAAAGGTGGTGGAGCAAACAGAAATAACGATGGAAAGGGAAATGGTTTAGGCATCGGAAAATCTGGTGACCCTATGAATACGCTAGATACAGTCAGCCGCCATGCAGTTGCTTATGAAAATCATGGCACAGATAGCAGAATCAAAGAAATTGAAATAAGCCCTACTGTTACTGCTAGATGGGGAACTGGTGGCAACAATGTTCCATTAGCTATTGGCTCATCTGATATTAGCGGAACATTAAGAGCTAATCCAGGTAGCGGATGGCGTAGTAACGGAACACCTGTGGAAGCAGTAGCTATACAAAACATGGCAGTTCGTAGGCTTACAGAAGTTGAATGTGAAAGACTACAAGGCTTTCCTGACAACTACACAAATATTAAAGAAAACTGTCCAAGCGGTGTAAGATATAAAGCTCTTGGAAATTCTATGGCTGTGCCAGTAATGCGATGGATAGGGGAAAGAATAAATGAAAGATTATGATCCAAACGATGCGATTGACTTCATTTTTAAAACTGCGCCTGCGTATGCAAAAGCGAAGGGTGAACTTGCGGAGCTTGAGGCATTTAAGTCAAGCCTTAAAGCTATTAAAATGTCTGAATCATCGGAGCAAAGTCTTGGGGCGCAAGAAAGAGAAGCGTATCGCTCAGAGGCTTATCAGAATTTATGTAAAGCCATTGGAGTGGCTACAGAAAACGCAGAAGCGTTAAAATGGAAACTTGAAGCAGCAAAACTTAGAGTAGAAATCTGGCGCACAGAACAAGCTAGCAACCGATCAATAGAAAGATTAACGAAATGAACGATTATGCAGACATTATTCTTAAACTTAACTCATTCATCAAACACTATCACGAAGCGGTACTTAAAGGTAAATATTCACAAGCCTATTTAATTGCTTGTTCTATAACAGAATCAGCGCAAGAGTTAGAAGATTGGACTAGCACCAAAAGTGTCCACTAAAGCAGAAAAACAATACTATGCAAAAGTGGCACGACTTGGCTGCATCTTATGCAAAAGGTTGGGATACGAAACGCAAGACGTTGGATGCGAATTGCACCATATTAGACGAGGTAACATACCTCGCAATCAAGCACCTGTCATTGGTTTGTGTACCGCCCACCATCGAGGATCAAATACTGGTATTCACGGATTGGGTAGACGAAAATTTGAGTCCACCTTTGAAACGAGCGAAGAGGAACTCCTCGAAGAAGTTATAGCTCTAGTGGGTCAAAACCCAGCTCTGCAACCTTAGATGCTCTACGTCTAAATGTGGCATCGTGTTTAGTCCAAGCATCGGTGATTGTTCCACTACGACTCATGTGGATACACTCATGGAGTAATGTTGAAATTACTGTTGTCAACCAGCCACAACGAGCATCAGAAATTGTAATGATGTGTTCGTAATCTCCCCCATCATCGTATAGGTACGTTCCCATAGATTCGGGGTCTGAATCAACAACAAATTTAATTTCTTCTGGCAAAGGCAAATTCCACTTATTTAGTGGCTCACATAGCATTAATGCAGAATATAAATTCTTTAATATGGCAGGACTCAGTTTCATTTCCAAGTAATCCATTCTTTGTTAAGCTGCTTTTGTTTTCTTTCAACATACACAGGCATACTAAATGTTAAACCATGTTCAGGATGGGTAATCCATAATGCCTGGCGTGGTGGCTCAAAGCCAAAGTTATTGGCATAAGCATACTCATCGTAACCTTTAAGACTACCATTTACAATAAGGCGTTCTAGCTGGATTAATTGATGCCAATGACCTAAGATCATTGTGTCGTATTCCATATCAATCTGAGCGTTTCTGGAGCGTTTACGATGATCTCCACGAATGATTGGGCCTAAAGCGCCAATGACACCATCACCCCCACGAAATTGATCCCCATGTGTAAGTAAATATTTGTGTCCGTAGATTGAATAATAGGCATCTGAGCCGTCAGGAATATGAAATTGGATGCGAGAATCATTTTCAAACCTCTTTGATAGAAACTGATAGAGTAACCAATCAAAGGATGTGAAGTTCCTGCCTTTTGCCCTAATTTTGTGCGTATTGCGCCCATGATTACCACTTACGCACGGAACAAAGACATTTCCAAACTCATCGGCTAAAGTTTCAATACACCAAGTCAATACACCGAATAAGTCTATAACTGTAGGCATAATTTCCATAGAGTTTGTAGCCATCAGTTCTTCATGAATGTCACCAGAAACCATATCGCCACCTAACACAAATACAATGCCAGGATAATCAGATAAAGCTACATGGTTTTTAAGTAAATCAATGGTCTTTTCAATCATGACTCTTGCACGATCTTGTGCAATCGCTACGTTGTATTCATTTACGCCATTAATTTGATTTGGGTCAACTACCTCGCCCCAATGCCAATCTGATGCAAAAAGGGTAGGAACGCCTGCGCTTCTTTTGCCTTTAGTAGGTTTAATAAGCCAATTAGGTGGAGATACCACCTTCTTTGACATCTTTAGAATGGTGGTTTTGATATATTCGGCAGTTAATGTATTTTCTTCATGGGCGTGGATCGTAGCCTCTAGCTGGCGAATTTTATTTCTAGCATCATTTAGCTCGTTTAAATCTTTATTAAACACTTCGACTGTGGGCTTAATTCCAGCCAATATTGCAGCTCTATACCTTGAATTAAAAGTGCCTTCAGGAAGATTAAGAAGTTCGGCTGATTTTCGTTTATTACCAGTCTTTGCAAAAGCATTTACCGCTTCTTGCATATCTTCATGCGACAATGGTTTTTGAGCCATTTGATCCCCTTTTGGTGTAAAGTGTTTAGATACTAACCTTTAATTTATTACATTTCAATGACCTATGCTAGAAAAGTTGATGCTAATCATTCGTTTATCGTTAAGACGTTACGAGAGCTTGGCTGTTCTGTATTTGATACGTCAAGGGTTGCTGGCGGATTCCCTGATCTTGTGGTGGGTAAAAACCAAAAGACCGCACTTGTTGAAATAAAGTCAGATGACAAGGCAAAGTTCACAGCAGCGCAACAAGCATTTATGTTGAATTGGCGTGGGTCAACAGTAGCTCGAATCCACGATATAGAAGGTGCGATAAATCTAGTAAAATTGCTTGAAAAATCGTAAAATAGTATTATTATTCGTAGTGTATCAACCCCATCTTAAAGGATAAATCATGGGCAAAATGGATAGCATGAAGGGCGTACCTTCAACAACTGGCGCAAAAGCACCTACTGGCGCAGCGAAAGCTGACATGAGCGGAGAGCGCAAAGTCAAGCTAGTTGGCGGAGTTGGCATGGGCAAAATGGATGCTATGGGTTCACGCCCAATGAGCCATGCTGGCAACTTTGAAGGCAAGCTCGGTGAATTGAATGACGGCAATATGGGTGAGCGTGAGTGCTACAGCCATAAGCGTGTCGGTCACGACCAAGACGATTGCAAATAAGCTAAACCCCATAGCTCTCGGTAAAGGGCTACAGGGTTTATAACCAAAGCAATAGGGTAATATTGAAATGGCTGATGAAATTGTATCATTTAGACCTCTGGCGGATAAGATCATTGTCCGACCAGATGTTCGTGTTTTAAGCTCTGTATTAATTGTT
>Ga0208104_1000020_pt1 | contig 43548 bp, 67 predicted proteins | sample CryBogCBE29May09_FD_185503 | JGI IMG/M metagenome (GOLD analysis project Ga0208104, IMG submission 185503) | Freshwater microbial communities from Crystal Bog, Wisconsin, USA - CBE29May09 (SPAdes) | ecosystem: Environmental > Aquatic > Freshwater > Lake | place: Crystal Bog, Wisconsin, USA... | reverse complement strand
GGTACGTCCAAGGCGATTCCCCTTCAGGGTATCGGTCTGGGTTACGCATCTCTCGGTACAAGTCAACTGGGTCAACGCGTGTACCTACAACCAGAATCTTGCCGGTAGGTCCCACACGAGTCAGGACTTCCTGCTGAATCCAACGAATCTGCTTCTCGTACTCATTAGCATTTGAGAGAGTCACACAGTCATCAAGAATAATCAAGTCGGCACGGGCACCGTAAATCTGCCCGCCAATACCCAAGGCCTGAAGGGTTGGGTCTTTTTCACCTGAGTCGCGTTCAATGTAAATTGCGTCTTGGGTCCACTTCTCAGCTGTGGCTTTGAAGCCTTCCACTGGAGCGTACCGCCTCTGCAACTCTGCCCACTGGGGCGCAGTCAGTCTTTGCTTGACGGCGTAAAGGAATTCCTTGGCCATCTGCTGGGTCTTAGAGACAAGCTTGATTCTTACATTTGGGTCTGTGACAATTCTGTAGGTCACATAATCAATACTGACCGTCATTGACTTGGCATGCTCTGGAGGCATGTTACAGAGGACGTAGTTCTTGAAGCCCTTTTCGTAAATCATGTTTGGGTGAAGCCAGGCTGGCTGGCCTTCTTCCAGAAGGGAGACTATGTTGCGCTGGTGCGGGAAGGTCTGGCTGGAGAGGTACTTGGTCCGAAAGTCCTCAAAGCTGATATTGGCATCTTCCTCAGCCACCTTGCCGGCACGACGCTTGATAACTCGGGCGAGGTCAATCGCCTCTTTGAATTGAGGGTCGCTAGCGCGGTAATACTCATATGACTTGACAGACTTGCCGACTGCGCGGCAAGCGTCTTCCACAGTCACGCCTTCTTCAATCAGCGCGAGAAGGCGCTTCTTGGCGTCCGGGGCGGACAAGGTAGCACCTGGGGCTAGCTTGTACGCACTGCGGTCAGTCACCTCGCTGAGTTTCTTTGCCATTGGGTAAAAATCCTTTTGTGGGCGCAACCTATGGTTGCAGCTGGGTGTATTTTAGGGGCGCCCCCTAGGCGCCAAAAAAAGCTTTTTTGCTTAATGGGAGCCTGCTGTGCTTACGGCTCCCTAACCCGTTAAGAGCCAGCCTTAGAGGGCTGGCTACTACAACCCACCGTTCGTCTCAGCGGCATCTTCGCTGTGAGGCTCAGCTGCCTAGAGCCGAACGGGTAGACGTGTTTTATTTTATCCCCTATATATATTAAGGCGGGATAAAACACGCTTATCCCGCTTTTGTAGGGGTGATTTATGTCACACGCTCTATAGTCAGTATTTTATACTGGTTTTAGCGTAAAAATATTTTCTGATGGGTAGGGGTAAATCTCATTATTTGAGACAAATAGGGGTGCGCCGCCGGCCTATATTTAGAAAAAATATTGTGGTGGATAGTAATAGTAATAGTCGCCCATAGTTAAAAACCCTCGGGTTGAGCGCCGGCGAAATGACGTCGGATTCGTTTCCGAATCCCATAGGGGCATTACCGACCGCGAGTTCCGGCGCGCTTCCGACTCGTTGCGGGGTGGTCGGTGCTTGTTATTGGTATGTTACCGTGTGGTAACAACGCAGTCGGGCGTGTTGCGACAGGGTGGTGGGGGGACTGTCTATCAGCCTCGACAGCCTCGACGGTAGCCCCCAATCCGAACAAATGTTCGAGGCACCCGAACCCTCGACCAATGGTTGAGCCTTGGCACTCTGACCTATGAACTGCCAATTGTCGATAAATCTACATCCTGCATATGTCCGAATTGCCCGAATATTTTGTTATCAAATCGTTATCAAAAAAAGTCCCAAATGGGCTTGCGCTAGCGGGAAAAGTGTGGTTTTATACGGCTACAACTTAATAAAGCTAGAGGCAAATAGCCTCAGCTATAGAAAGGACTACATCATGGACGTACAAGTAACCTTTAACATCAAAGGCGTGGATAAGGACGTGGCTCGCTTTATGCTCGCCAACGCTATCGCCAGCGACTTACGTGCTCGCGGATTTGGTATCAGCGACCAAGACGTCGAGGTGTCAGCATGACCGAGACGGAAATCTTAGGAATCTGCTCTGAATACATGAGAAAGGATGCCGTCACCGACGGCGAGACTCTCGACCTAATAAATCTGATTCAGCAATTACCAGGCGAGGACTACACCGACCGCGCCGTGCTGGTACATATCTCGGACATCATCACGCACTACAATTGGTTAAGCCGATGAAGTCACCAACCTATCTCCTGACCCGCTTTATCGTCCGCTCTGCCTTCTGGACTCTCCTACTCTGGGGAATCTGGCAAGTCGTAACACATCTCTGGTGGACTGGTACACGATTCGAGTGGACTACCAACCCATTCGGAAACTAAGGCGAAACGCCCGAAAGGGCGTCGAGGCGTGACGCGTCTCCTGATGAGCCTCTCATCCGACAATCGAAAGGACAGCAAAAATGTGTAAAGAATACAACGGCTGGAGCAACCGCGAGACATGGGCAACCATGCTCTGGATTAACAACGAGCAGGGACTAACCGAGCAAGTGCGCTTCTTGGCAGAAGACGCTTCACACCCTGATGAGGCTGATTCTCCTATCTCAGCCAAGACGGCGTTAGCCAACGCCTTGGAGGAGATGTTTGACGAACTGTTCGATTTCGACAACCTCTTTGCTAATCGTGCCTTGTACGCCGTGCGCGATGATATTGGTTCGATGTACCGCGTAGACTGGTACGAAATCGCCGAGGCTGTTCTATCAGAAATCGAGGTGTCAGCATGAGCCTCTTGACCTGTTTTGAGTGCGGATTCTCCGACACCGATTCTGGATATTTTACCGAAGACCAAGGGGAACAGTATTGCTCCATTCACAAGGACGCGATTCTTTGCGGTGCCTGCGGGTTGTATGACCGAAGCACGCATAACTGCGAATTGGAGGATGAGGAAAGGCCTGTGCAGAGTTTTGAAGAATTGACCTATGTCTGCCACACCTGCGACGCCTTGGTCGTTGCCACAGCCCCGAAGATTCCGGTATGGATTGAGGCTAACTATCGGTGTGCCTGTGGGGCTAATCTCTTTTTGATTGAGCGCAAGGAAGTGACAGCATGAGCCAATTTACTCAGGACGAACTATTAGTGCTAAGGCTGGCGATTGGAAATTATAAAGAAAATACCTATGCACTCGGCGCCGACCCTTACGAAATCCTCTACAAGCTCAGCAAGCTGAAGGCAAAAAAGGAGGTGAAGGCATGAATACTTGTAGGGATTGCCTCGAAGATTATCCAACCGATGAAACCACATGGCAGGACAACCCCGCGGGGTATCTTTGCGATTGGTGCGCCCAAGGGATGATTCCACCAAACCCAACCGATGATGCGGTGGCTCCGATAATCTGCGGAGACTGCCTATACCCAATCTCGGAAGGATGCAACTGCGCCACCCGATAATACCGCCCCGCCAACTGACCTACGCCTGCAAGGGCGTAGGTTTTTTGGTCTGTGGGTACTTGACAACCACCACGGATTGAGTATATTACGACCCACGAGGCGCTAATACCGCCCAGGAAACCGATAGGAGAGCGCACGACATGACCGATTCAGAACGACTAACCAAGATGATTGACGGCATACATGAAGCCATGGGAGACTCATACCGCGCCGGACACCGCGACGCCACCGCTGAGATACTCGGGGAAGCGATTCACGCCCTACAACTACGAGGCAACTGCGATGTAGCGATTGCTGTACTGAAAGGCATGATGGAATGATTATCGTACTCATTTCCGCCCTCGCCGCCGTTGGGGGAGCGTTGCTAGAGAACGCACTACACAATTTCGAGAACCGCGAGTGATATTTAATGCCGATATGCCCGCCTCGTGTCAGGGCATGAACGGAGATATGTGGTACCCCGAAGCTATCCGCGTGAACGTCGGCTCTACGCCTTCACCACGCGCACAGGCCACCATTGACGATTCGATAACAGCACTTGCTATCTGCTCGACCTGTCCGGCACGCGAGGCGTGCCTTCAAGCCTCGATAGATAATGCCGAAGAGTACGGAATATGGGGTGGCACATTTCCTTATGAGCGCCACACCGTTTCACCATTTCGAGAGGTTACCGACCATGGATTCATATGGCAAGCAAAGATTCGCGGATTCGCAGAACAGAAAGGCTTAGTATGTCCACCAATTCCCAAGCCCACACCAGGGTACGAAAAGCCAGACGGCTCCATTTTTACGCTGCATCACTCGCAACCGTGGGGCTAGTCTGGATTAGCATGCCCTACACACCGGTCAAAGAACGCACTGCAAGCCCTAAGAGCTACGCTAAGCGCCTCTATATGCAACAAGGTGGCAACGCCTCACAGTGGGCTTGTCTGGACCGTCTATGGACAATGGAGAGCAACTGGCGAGTCAATGCCGTAGGCGATAAGACAACACAAGGCCGAGCTATTGGCATCGCTCAGGCTCTGCCGGCGGATAAGATGGCTCAGATGGGATTAGACTACAAGTCTAACTATCAGACTCAGATTCGTTGGGGCTTGCTCTATATCAAACTGCATTGGAATAACAACGCGTGTGTGGCGCTACGCCACGAGCTACGAAAGGGCTGGTACTAATGGAAGATTTAATCTATCCCATCATTGACCCAGCCGATGAGCTATGGAAAGATAGCGCCAACTGTGCCGGCACAGATACCGAAGCATTCTTTACCAGCAACGACAACAAGGGCGACGACAGAGACACCACAATTCTGCGCCGTATTTGCGCCGGTTGCTCAGTCAAGAACGAGTGTCTGGATTATGCGATAAAATATAGCCAGCTAGGATGGTGGGGCGGAACCACCGAGGCGGAGCGTAAACGCATCCGCAGAAAGGTTAGCTAATGACATACGATTTTTTTGGACAAGAATGGTACGGCGCATGCGGTGCCTGTGGCACCGAGCTATTTGCGCCAACTAAAGGCGAATACCTACTACAATACTCGATACATACACATTCTCAAGACTGCTTAGGAGGCTGGTAATGACACACGATAAATTACTGAAAGAGATAAATCAATTTCATGGCGAGACGGCGATTGCTGATTTATTGTCAAACGCCCTTCGCGCAGTAGTGGAATTGCATAAGCCACAAGAAATTACTTTGCCTAATGGCGAATGGGGAACTAATTGTATTTTATGCGATGGTTTTGATTACCCCTGCCAAACCATTCAAGCCATTGAGAAGGAGTTAGAATAATGGACTACCAAACAGAGCTAGATGTCTTCTGCACATGGTGCGAGAAAGACTTTAAGGATGTCATGGTATGGGTGGGCAAGGAATGGAACAGTTGGAAATGCCCCGAGTGTGGAAAGGAACAGCTCGATGACCGCCACCAATGAGCCGCTAGTATTTGTAGCCATTCTGGCTAAGCAAAAAGAAAAGATGTTACCAGCATGGTTGGACTCACTATCCAAGTGGGACTATCCCAAAGACCGGATAATTCTCTTTATCCGTAGCAACAACAACACCGACGGCACCGAGCAGATACTGCGCGATTGGTGCAACGAGAACGCCAAGTGGTATCGCCATGTGGTTGAAGACTACCGCGATGTAGAAGCACCGGTGCAGGAGTACGGCGTACATGAATGGAATCCCACACGCTTTAAGGTACTCGGAGATATACGAGAGACAAGCATTAACGCTGCATGGCAGGCAGATGCAGACTTCTATTGGGTAGTGGATGTAGATAACTTCGTCGCGCCTCATACTCTACGCACCATGATTAGCCACAACCTGCCGGTGGTAGCACCGCTACTGATGTGCGCTGATACTGAACAGCCTGCCTACTCTAACTACCATCTGCTCGCCAATGTGCGTGGCTACTTCCTCGATGACATGCGCTACTATCAAGTGCTGAAGCGTGAGATAACAGGACACATCATCTGTGACGTGGTTCACTGCACCTATCTCATACGCAAGGATGTCTTTGAGCATGTCCGCTATATGGATGATACCGATGACTACGAGTATGTTATCTTTAGCCGCGCCTTGCGCAAGCTGGGCATACCGCAATACCTAGACAACACGCAAGTCTACGGCTGTCTTTCCCTACGGGAACGAGTTGATGAATGCGTCAAGACAATGGAGATAATCAATGCCAACTCTTGATGAGATTCTCGCCAAGAAAACTCTCAACGGCGGATGGACTAAAGAAGATTTAGAGTCATGGGGAATTGCTTGGCCGCCACGAAAGGGATGGATGAAGGAATTACTAAAGGAGAATACCAATGGCCGTCAAACCAACTGAGCTACGCAAGGTTATCGCCATGCTAGAAGGCGAGGCGCCTGACGTTGAGACACTAGCCAAGGATGTATTCGAGGCAGTGGAAGATATGCTCAACCTTCGCAACCGCTATGTGGTATTCGTTGTCCACCCTAGCCTGAACCTCATTCAGGCTGTCGGCCCATACGATACGGTAGAGAAGGCGAAGAAGGATTATGTTAAGCGAGTGGGAATATATGACCGTCAGACACGCATTCATTTGGCTTTGCTAAAGCATCCTGATATGATACAGTCTGACTAATAAAGGTTGGTGGCTGAGTTACTTGTCCTTTCGCAGCCGCCACGTTGCTCCCTGTGCTTCCGAGCAGGTAGAAGCGACACAAGATAGCCCGCCGGATAAATCTCCGACGGGCTTCTTGCTTTGTGTCTTCCCCTTACACAAACCTATAGTTTATGCAATGCTCCGTTAGCATCTTTGTAGTAACCGTATGCACCAGGCACAAGATAGAACGGCATAGGCGGTACGTTAAGTAAAGAGTAAGGTGGCTTACCCTTTACATCATAAAACGATGGCAAGGTAAAGTCCGGCAAGACTGGCATACTGGAACCAATAGGTAGCGTCGCGGCGATAAGTCCAACGGTATGGTCGCACACTTCCATAAGCCAATTACGACCCTTGCTGTCTGTCTTTGTCATGTTAATCTCTGGGTCAATCAGCATCTCTGCCAACTCATGAGCCATGACGGTAACTAAGCCAGGCAGATAACTAGGCTTGGTTAATTGTTTGCCAAGAAACGTGATTGGTTTGACGTAACGACCCAGAGCAGGGCGCTGTGCGCCGTATGGTTGAGCCAAGATGTAGCCAATGGGATAACCGTTTAGTACTTCATGGTAGCCCAACGCAGTCTTTGCCATGGCAGGGTTGGGAAACTTATCCACAATGCACAGGTTCCAACCATCAACGCGGCTTTGGCCAAGACCAACAGTATGCGCTGGCAAGGACCATGCCTTGCACACTTGCTCGGCAAAGGTATTAAGCGCCAGCGAAATCCTCAGCGCGTCAGTATGTGTAACTGTAGTGGATTCATTGACAAGTGTGATTGTCATTTTATCTTCCTGCGTTATCGGTGGAGTAGAAACCACCAGCGTTAAACTTCACAGGCGGCGCTGTATATACACGATTCATTATCTCACCACAGCAGACAGGGTTGTCTGCCTCGGCATGAATGCTACGCTCTACTTCTTGCATGCCACCACAGACGGCGCACTTGTAATCATACTTCGGCACTCTCGCCCCCTATCGGACAGTTGTCCACACAGTTCCAGAACAACTCCATGTACGCCTTGCCTTCGACTCGGCGTATCTCGGTGTAACACTCAGAGTCGTGCATATACTTTGTCATTCTTCACCCTTTGCAAATGGATTAGCTCCACCAAGAAAGTTATTTAACCGGCGCAATGCGCCATCCACCTTACGATGTGCGGTGGTATCGCTGACTTGTAACACCTCAGCTATCTCGCTAAAGGTTAGCCCCTCAAAGAATTTCATCTCCAGCACGAGCTTATCCTGCGGGTCTATCTTGGATAAGGCACGGCGTATATCCATCAGCTGAATAACATAGTTGCCACCCTCGGCAGGGTTACCGCCGCCGGATACCTTGGGCTTACTGCCATCGGTGGTATTAACAATAGGCGCCTTGATAGGAAAGGCTAATGGCAACATCTCCGACAGACTAATGGCGTCGTAGTATTGCTCATCGCGTATCTCATAGCCTAGCTTCTGCGCCTTAGCGCGCCGGCAATACTTATCTGCAAGGCGAGTCAGCGTCTTGCCTAGCTTACGCACACCCATCTTGTATTCATCTGAATCAAGCGGATGGTCGAGCCATTCTTTAATCTTATCCTGACGTTTAAGTGTCCACACCATTAGCTCTTGCGTCACGTCAGAGACGTCAAAGTATGTGTGGTAATGCCTGTGAACCTTGCGAGCTACCGTTACCGCTATCTCACGAGACTCTTGCAGCCAGCTATCTGCTACCAACTCCACACCTTTTTGTCTACGGTGAATGACTTGTTGATAATCGGAACCAAGTGTGGTGTTACTGTCTTGCCGTCAACATGCAAGATAGCAAAGCCTTGCTGCCATGTGAACAGCCCAGCCTTGATATACTTTGCATGCTTGAGGTTCATTAGATGCCCGACTTCCAAACCCCAAACAGTCTTTCCTTTACCAGCCCAACTCTGCGTCCAATGGGTAAGTCCCATTCGGTGTGTATGCCCGCAGACAACACTGACGCCTGCTCTCTTCGCAAGTCCAAGAGCAGTTGCTCCAGCAGTAGGCTGGATGTTGCCTTCATCTCCGTGGACAAGTATCCAATTAGGCGCGAGTTCGTAGGGCTGATGGTGATATGTAATTCCAAGTTCATCAAGCTTGAGAAACTTCTCAATCTCCAACTCAGGTAAGCCGAGCAATCCTGGTGCTTTAGATTTAAGCTTGTTGTACAGTCTGTCACTGTGATTTGACCGGCTGATATGCGAGATACCAAGTGACTCAAGTAATTTAACGGTGATGTCTCTGTGCTTTGCGATGTCATAGTTCCACTCTCCGCCGTAGCCTTCTTCCCAACGACTGATTTGTGGGAAGTCAATCTCATCGCCGACGGATACAACTTCGTCCGGCTTGTATGCTTTAATAAACTTTGCTAGTGTGTCGGTTGCACCGACGTCATGGAAAGGACTTTGCAAGTCTGAAATAACAACTATTGTTTTCATTGTTAATCTATCTTATTCCTAAATCGTTCTAAAGTATCATGGAAGAAAACCTTTTGTTGCTCGCTCATATTCTCGGGATACTTCAACTCAATAAGTTTTCCAACAGCATCTTCAAGATTTTTGAATCGCGCTTCCCTTAATGTGTATCTATCAGTCATTTGAGAAGCGCGACATCTGTCACTCAACTCAGATAAATTACGTTGTAAATTAAAAATTAATGAGCCATTAGCGTCTAATTGTTTTTCAAGGTTTTCAATGCGCTTGATAAGTTCTTTTTTTCTCATTGTTTCGGCCATACCCCTCGTTGCACCATCAGTCCGATGACGCCGTAGTTTGCTAGGTCCTTGAAACTATCTTCAATGCTCTCGTGCTGTGGCTTGATGCCATCCTTTTTCATAAGGTTCTTGAGTCGCTCAAACTTATCGCCAATGCGTACCATCAAGCCGTTGATGGGGCCACCATGCGCGTTGTTGATATTGCCAGGGCCGTAGTCCAACTGCTTGGTAATAAGCAAGTTGCCAATCTCATCCATTATTTCCCAGACGTTGGCGCAGAATTCCTTGTGGGAGGCAGGGTAATTGTAATCTGATTCTTTTTTTGGTCTACGCTCTGGATTAAAAAGCCATTCTGCACCAGCAATAGTATGGCCAAATTCAGTTCCTCTTGACTCACTCATATCCCTATCCTTCCGCTTGCCCTTGGTATATATAATTCTTTGTCTCTTCATCGAGCTGGTAAAAGTATATCAGGTCAGTACCATTCTCCATGTGCTGAACCAACTCAATAGTATCTAGCGCCCAGAATACAGGCGGCACCTGCGCCCCATCTTTGGGGCCATAGATGAAGGTTGGCTCAGCGACCACGCTGCACCGACATAATGTCATCAACAGTAATCAGGAATCCTTTGCTTGGGTTAGGCTCCTTCTCATTGCTGATGGGTCTGCCGTAACGGTTAATAGCTTCTTTCAAATCATTGGTGGTAGCGATGATGACCAGCTGCTCAAGCACAAATGCCCAGCGGTCTGCCTTAGTCTTCATCAAGCCTGACTCAACCCAATTGTGTGTAGCCCGTGAGTAGAATGCAGTCTCAATGTAGATGTTACCGGTCTGCACCCAGCGCCTATCGCGCTTTACTTCTACGGTCAGCCCGCCAGTGAGGATGTTATTGACGAGCTGCTCGCCCTCGTGCCCATACGAAAAGTCTAAGTCAAAGTCTGACATCTCCGGTGTCATTTGTTCTCCTGCACCACGGTAATCGTTATCTTGCCACCGGTAGCGGTGTCATATTTGCTGGCTGTTTGAATAGCTTTTGTGACTATCTTCTTGGCTTTGGCCAAGTCATCAACCATGACGCCACCTGTCAGCGCATCCATAGCGCCAAGAGCAAACTGCTCGCCACTGCCTGCGACATACAGGTTATTCACTGTACGCTCCCACGAGTAGTCTTCATCAATGCGATACACCTCACCTTTGACAACGACAATCCAGATGTTGTCATTCTCTACAGCTGAATCACCCTTGTTAATCTCATAGCCTGCCTCGCTAAAAGTACGGCGCATGGCTGGGATAAGCTGACGGGTAACATACTTGTCAATGTCTTTGGTGTTGACTACCGGTGGTGCGAAGTCATGTTGCAGCAGGTTGATACCTCGCACCGCACCAGCACCGGCGAAGACGATGTTGCTATTCTTAAATACTTTGCCACCTGGTATGTTGATAGCGAAGCCATCAGTATCAGAGGATTGCGAATCAGCCCCGACTACTACCCAGTCAGGGCCTTGAATCGCTGCGATGGTTGTCACGCCGCTATCCTCTCGGTGAACCAATCAGGGCCATACTGTAAGTATACCTCATTAGTGTCCATATTGTCGGGAAGGTGTACTATTTCCGCTTTGTCCAAGTCTTCCTTGATTCGCTTAGCCAGCTCTTGGCCAGGGTTTCTTCCATCTTCTTTGACGTCGTTATCCGCAAATATAAGGATGCGAGAATACGATTCAAAGAGTTTAGGAAACCACGGTTTCCATTGGCTGACTCCAGCAACTCCAACCGCAGGTATTCCCACGATGCCCGATGCAACAATCGTGTCAATCTCGCCTTCGCAAATGGCAATCGTGTCACTAGGCTTATGCAAATCAAGTACGTTATATAGCCCAATCTTCTGACCGGTAGGCCAGAGGTATTTTGGAGTTGACTCATCTACGCTCCTGAACTTAATTCCCACAACACCGGCTGGCGTAAGGTACGGAATAGATAATCTGTTAACGGCATGCTCATGTCCAGCACTAGGCTCCACGACGCTTCCAAGCTGGAACGTATGCGCGACTTCCTGTGTTATGCCTCGTGCCGCCAGGTAAGAGGCTGCCTGTGGAGTTAGACTGCTGGCGTATTTGCTTGCTGCGTCCGTGAGCAATGCTCTCTGCTTTTCGTTTAGCATCTTTAAAATCTAGCCCTTCTTTAGCTTGCACTAATGTGTATACATCTCCGAGAACCTGACAGACTAGGCAGTTGTATGCCTGACTATCAAGGTTATATGCTGCACTAGCCATGGTGTCATCATGGATAACGCACTTGCATGGCACCCAACCATGCCTGTCCAATACGTTAATGCCGTAATGCTCAAGCACGGCAGCAAGGTCAGGCTTCGATACCACCGGTTACCTTCAACCACTGGTTCAAATCTTGGATAACCCATGACTGGTCTAGCCCCGCCATGCGGCGCTTGACGATGACATAGGCTGGTGGTGTAACATCTAAGTTACGCGCTTTGGCATAGTTAAATGCCTCGGTGGTAGCCTCACGCCAGAACTGTGGCAAGTCCATCTTGGCTGTAGCCTTTAGCTCAAAGATGTATGGCGCACCTGCAACGATACATACGATGTCGCCTTCGTCGTCCTTGCCAGCGAGGCGTAACCTTTCGGATGCTAAGCCTTTGCTACGAAGGAACTTGAGAATGCCTGTCTCAAAGGCAGAGCCTTTGCGCTTACCGTATGTACTCATAGTCCTAGTATCTCACAGATGTCATAAGCTTTGTGCTTGAGCAGATATTTTTTTGCAAAAAATTTTTCCTCGTCAGTGTTATCGGCCTCATAGAAATTGACCATGTTGCCCGCACCTGTGAAATAGTCCTTGCCTTCTTTAAAACTCATTGCATTGCCCTCCAACTATCTGCCACGTACTGGGCGGTGCGGTCTGAATAGATACTCATGCGGCTTGGGTCAGCTTGTAAGGTAACAAAGTTATCTCCAGTGGCTGAGTGTTTAGCAAAGCGGTTTTTGACTGCCGCCACTCTAAACTCACCGGTGTGTGACACGAGAGCAACGGTAAGAATCATCTCGGGCAGCTGGCTAATCTTGCCCTGAATAGCCTTGCGGCTAGGTGGGATGTCTGGCTTGCCCTCATTCTCTGAGGTGTGATGCAGTAGCAGCACAGCTGCGTCTGTCTCACGGGCGATGTGGTGCATGGCTTTGGCTATCTCACGAAGGCCGGACCATTCATCGTTGTGCATGGAGACAACGTTCATTGCGTTGTCCACAATAATCATGTGTGGATACTGACCATATGCCTCACCGTATGCACGGATAGCTAGGTCAACCTCATCAAGTGTAGGGGATGGAGCAAAGTCAAACTGCAAATGCGTAATGCTTGCTAGCTCAGACGCGTAAAATTCTCTACCTTCACCGGTGGCAAATGCTTCTTCAACAGAAGACACTTGGTGTCCGGTAACCATAGCAGCTGCACGGATAGCTGTTGTGTAAGCATCGGTATCTGCGGATATGTACAGCGTAGGCACCTTCATCTGCACTGCCATCCAGAGAGCGATTAAAGATTTGCCGGCGTTTGGTTGACCGGCAATCATTGTTAATTGTCCCCTGCGAAACCTGATTCCTTCACTAGCTAGCGAAGGAAACAGGTCTGGCAGTAGCTGATATTCATTAGTGCTTTTCGCTGTCGCTTGTGAGAGTGACAGCATCAGATACTAACGAAGGAACTTAGGAGCGCACTGGTCGGGAGTACCCTTTGGTGATGGGCAGAACCAACCCTTCCATGTCTTTGCATCGCCTGGCTTTGACTCACGGTAAGTGAGCTTGCCGTGCTTGCAATGGCCTTCTTCGATAACCGCTGACGGAGCGGATGATGCTTGTGCTACTGGTGTAGCGTTGAATCCAGCAACTGCGTTGCGGATGCCACTGGCGTTAGCCAATGAACCAGAAACAGCGCCGATGAGAGCTGCTGAATCTTGGATGGTTGCCAACTGTGCTTCCAACTCAGCTGAGTCGTCTGCATAGATGTTGATGAGTGTGCCATCAGCCAACTTAAAGTTGACTTGGAACTTGGTATTGCTTTGTGCTGCCATGTGTTTCTCCTTATTTGATTTCTGCTAGTGGGTCGTAAATCTGTGCCAGCTCTCCGCCAACGGCGTAACAATAGTCCTTCACTCCGCATGTGCTACATGACATACCGATGTTAGGTAAAAAGATTTTGTTCTGAATGCCACGCTCGAACTGCTCAAACAATTCCGTAAGCACGGGGATTGTCCAGCGCTCCAAGCCAGAAGCTTCCTCAAACTGAGCCTTGCGAGCTGAGTAATAGTAACCCTTGGTAGGGCGTACACCAAATTGCATCTCCATCATGGAGGCATAGACTCCCAGTTGTAGCGATGAGTCCGGCATGTAACTGCCGGTCTTGAAGTCTACCACAGCAATCTCGGTGCCTGCCACCACAACAGCGTCGGCAAATGCTTTGACGTTGACGCTACCGAAGAAGTTGTTGAATCCGATTTCAACTCCAGGTACACCCTCTGGTGATACCCACAACTCAAAGCCTGACTCCTGCCAAGCGTTGATGAAGTTGAAGAACATCTGCTTGCCGTTCTCATCCCACCAGACCTTGTTCTCTTTATCAGGGTTGGCTTTGGATGAGCGTCCACCCACACGCCAATCAGTAGGATTGGTGCTGGACTTAGCTTCGACTTCTGCAATTTGTTCAAGGAAGGATTCTTCCCAAACCTTATCCCAAGTCATACGTTTCCTCTCCTGCTACAACTTTACGTGCATGTTCGAGGCCTAGTTTAACCATCTCGTTAGGCTCTTTGTCAATAAGCTTTTGGATTTGTTTTCCTAGGGCGAGTCGCATGACGACTTCGGTTTCAGCAAAGGCTTGCTGAAATGCCTGTTGGCTAATAATCTGTGCACGCTTCTTACCCATGTGATTCTCCTAGCGGTGGCGTGACTGCGATGGCGAGGCTACCACATAGCGCACAGTTGATGTCCAAGAAATAGATACCGATTTCTCCGTCATCGTCAAACTTACACTTGACCGACCAGAGGTCTGACCCACATGGGCAGACTCTGATTGGGCCGAGATTACGATAGTCGGCTTCCGCACCTGTGGTTGGTTTAATGTTTGCGATGTCATCCATCACCACTCCAGCGAGAACCAGAAGAAGAGGAAGTCAGCGTCAATGCCGTACTTGCCAATGCTGAATCCCAAGCGGACAGTGTGCTTGCTGTAACCGGTGGTCAGGTTGACTCGGTTGTAAAAGGTAAACTCTTTTGTCATTAGAATGGTGGCTTATCTGTGAGAGGTGTCTTGGAATTTTCAAACTGCTGGAGCAGAAACTTCTCTGCTGCTGCGTGGAACGCAGACCCACCGACGAACCACCATGCTGGCTCGGACGGTGCTTGTAAGTCACGCTCTAGTTGCCATGCTTTGCCACAGCGAATCCATGAGGTGAGCGAGCTGAACGAACGGTGTGCTACTTGTATATCTGACATGGCTGAAATGTAGCATATGGGTAAGCGTGGCGTGTCAAACGCAACACGCCGACGATTTCGCAGCTGGGTTCGATTTGACAATCAGCAGCTGGGTATGTGTACAATATGAGCGAAGCGAATGTAGTTAACCCCGGCGCCTCTTAGGCGCCCCGTTGAGGCGGCTAGGCTGATAGCCTCTAACAGTAAAACGGAATAAAAAATAACCCCCGCGATTAAGCGGGGGTTACGTCTTTCACACGCTAGCCATTTGGCCTATCCTTGCGGATTACACAGGGATGGTTCAAGCGCGAATTTACTTTGCAGCTGTCTTAAAGTGGTTATATGCACCAACTGCAACTGGTCCAAGAACTGCTACAACAGCAGCCCATGCAACAGACTTGAGGTGATGGTTACCAGTCTGCCAAATTGATACGCCAGCAACGAGAAGTGCGGCGAGGTAATGCTCGACGATAGCTTTGTTGAACTTCATGTCATTCTCCCTATAGTGAGATTAGTTTGTCCATTTCGGACTACCTAATCCTACCACGAAGACCGGGAGGTGACGCTTGTTGGTTGTCTTATAGGCACGGGTTTTCAGGCAGACTTCGCCACCATTGGCTTGGCTACCTACCGGCTTGGTATCAGGGCTAGTATTGCCTTCGATGGTTGTCATAGTGCCATCGCCATTGTCCTTGACAACGATACCCACATGCTCAATACCCTTGCCGTCAAAGCCGAAAAAGGCTATATCGCCAGCCTGAGGCTTGTATGTGGCAGGGTTGGACCATCTGCCCTGACCCTTGAATGCCTCGGCTCCAGCGGGCGTATAGACGCAATTAGGCATACCTTTGAAACCTACCTGTGCCGCACACCACATGACGAAGGAGCCACACCAGGGCTGGCCGTCGTGGCCTGTGAAGACGCCGTACTTAGTCTTGTTGTTTGGAACCTCAATGGTTCCAATTTCGCCATTAGCTTTCGCTACAAAGTCTGTTGCTTGCGTCATTGCCAGATTAGCCTCTCTGCTAAGTCTCCTGGGTTGCATACATCTGGGTTAGCGCAGACTGGGTAGCCTGCCTCTGTGTAGCACTCGGCTACCAATTCAGAGCAGATGTAACCTGCATGGTTAGCCAAGTAATGCATGAATTTTTTGGGAAAAATTTTTACGCCTAGCGCACGAAGCGCAAGCATGGCAATGATGCCAAAATTGTATGGCCGTCCGACTGCTGCTTGGGCATGCTGAACAATCTTTGCTCGTTGCTCCTCAGACAATTCTTCGTGCTGGTTCCATGCAACCAATGGGTAATTGCTAAGGTTACTAATAGCAACGCCAGTAGGGTCAGCTCCCACAATCTTGCCATCGCCAATATAGATAAACGCATGGTTCCAGCGGGATACCGTTCCTAGTCTAATAAGCTTTCCGAAGAATCCACCGGTGCGTACTACGCCGTAGTCACCGATGCGTGGTTCGTATTTAGTCATGTAGTTGCTGCTCCATGATGTCCTGTAAGTGGTCAATTTCCTGCTTCTCTAACTTCAAGATGTGGCGAATAATCATGGCATCGCGCTTGGTCTGGCCAATCATGGCAATACCGATGATAAGCTCAACGGTAACTGCCAGCCATGAGGCTAGGTTCATCCACTTGATATAGGCATGAGTGTCTGTAAACCATGTGGGCTGCGCCCACCAGACAAAGGTAACGCCAGTCCAAAGGATGACGAAGAACCAGTTGCGGATAATGCCTTGAATCTTCCAGCTAATCTGTTCAGAGAAGGTCAGCACATCGCCAGTAGCTTCGTGGATGTATTTTTTCTTAAAAAGATTAATCATTATGCTCCCGAATATGCTGCTCAAACTTGCCATTGAGTGTGCCCAGGTCTACCGCTATATTCTGTTGCTTCTCTACCAAAGTCTCAATCATGGGGATGACTTGCTTACGGATAGCATCGTTTAATGAACCGCCAGAGTTAGGCGTTACCTCATTCTTAATAGTCTTGATGTCATTCATCTCAGACTTGAGGACATTCTGTACGCCATGCTTGAAGATATACCAGATGCCAGTACCTGTGGCTCCGATAGTAAAGACAGCGTTGTATGCGATAGTTGTTAAATCCGTGCTTGTCATTTTGCGGTACGCCCTAACTGTTATACGGTACGGAACTGGCAGATAATCATTCCACCGAAGCCTTTGAAGCGACGCTCTGGTGGAGTCATGCGAATGAAGGTGAGACTTTCAATGACGCCACGGATGGTTTCATTGTTGGTAAAGTCTTGAAGAACGATAACGTCACCATTGGACTCGATGTCTTCCAATGATTGAACGCGCTCAGCTGCACGGCCTTCGTAGCCAATGCTCATGTTGTATCTATCGCCTTCAAAGTCGTAGCACATAAGTGGTAGCGTGATGATGCGCTGACGGCGGACAGCAGGCAGAGCCTTGAGCTGGTAGCCGTTGAATGAATCTTCGTTGCCTACTGCCTGACCAGATGCAGCGATAAGCGTAAAGCGCAAAGCGATAGATTCTTTAGGAGTCAAGTCAAGCTGGTCAAGGCCAGTGATGTCTTGGGTGAAGTCGAAGTTGTTATCGACGGTAATGATTTGCGTGGCCTGACCATTGGCATCAACAGAGGCTAAGCTCAATCGTCCTGTCAGTGGCAGGGTTTGACGTAGCTTGACCAACTCAAAGTGCTTGTCCTCAAGTGTGAAGTAGCGAATTTGTCCAGTCTGTAGGTAGCCGCTAGAGATAAGAGTGTTAGCTTGAAAGTAAAGGTTGTCACCCTTAACGCCAATAGCAAGCTGACCAGTAGCGCCAACGACACACACTCCCGAAGCCTCAAGGCTATTCGGTACTTGCAGGTGGGTAGCGTAAGCCATTTGGTTAGGAGCAATTTCTTTGCTCAGGTCAATTTTAACCAAGCCTGAATGGTAGGTTGTGCCGTTGCCATCTGTGTCAATGTAACCGGTGACAGTGCAGTAGGCGTAGCGGTCATTGAAGGTGACTGACTTACATGCTGAGCCATTAAGAATGGTACCGCTGGCGGGGTCGTAGCCGTTGGTAATGACGGTCAATGGGCCATAAGTAATGAAACCAGATGATAGGTAGCCAGAGGTGTCAATCTGTCCTACGCGTACACCCTTGCTTGTACCAAACACCATGTACTTGCCGATGTAGGAACCAAGTGCATAGATGACTTCGCCCTTAGGCATATCAGCTGCAGTGACAGCCTTAGTCAATAGTGGCACAGCACCGCTGGTATCAAGGATAAGACGGAAGACAGTAGAGGAATCACCAGCATAGCCCGATGCGTAGATAGCGTTAGGACCATCGCATACGCCTGTCCATGTCCAGTTGGTATCTGGGTGGGCGTAGATAGGCAAGTTGTTATTGCTTGCAAGTGTGACGGTACCCGATGCAGATGCTTGGCTGACAGCAGCGTTGTTGACAAAGAAGGTAACGCTTGTGCTGTTGGCTACATTGGTAACTGACCATGTGCCGTTGTAAGGAGAGCCAACTGATGCGACAGTAATCAGTGAACCGATAGAGAAGTTGTGTGCAGCTGAGGTAGTCAGGGTGGCGTTGTATGAGCCATCTACTACGCTTGTGGTAACACCGAAAGAAATGATAGGTTGTACTTCGTACAGGTAGTTGTTAACGCCAGCAATAAGGCGCTGCTTGGCCCAACCAAGAGCAACGTTAGTAACAGTACCTACGGCTGATGGATGCGTGAAGATAGATGCACCGCTAGTAGCGCCAGTCAATGGGCCTTTGTAGATGCCTGTGGCATTAGCTGCGTAGTAATTCTGTCCATCTTGAGCGACAGCAAGGATTGTTCCCGAGCCGCCCCATGTAAGAGTAGTGGTTGTGCCAGCTGCGGTAGTACGGTATAGGTTTGCACCGTCTGACCAGATAACAAGGTTAACTCCATTAGCGTCAATAGCGCCTACCATTTTGGGAGTGTTGGTAATGGAGTGTACTGCTGTAACATCTGGCAGTAGTGTTACCTTGCCAATGTTAAATACTTCCACGCCAGCGGATTTGTTAAAGCGCTGCCCTACAGTTGCGCCTTCAACTGGTTCTTCGTAACGAATGCCTGCGCCGTAGTCAAAGCTGGACTGGCTGCGAAGCCACCAACCGGTGAGTGTCTGCTCGCCTGGTTCCTTCTGTTGGTCAATCTGTTGCTTGCGGTACTGTGCAGTCTCGCGCTTATATGGGTTTTCCTTATTGGGTCCAAGAAAGAATGGGATACCGGAAACTGCAACGTCATACTGATTAGCAGTATTTTGATAAGTGTTAGTTGCATTGGCTGGTTGACCAATAGGGTCAACGGGACGTTCTGCTATATGTCGAAAGCCGTCATCACCAATAGCCACACTTACTCCTTAAATAGTTTCCAATAAAAAACCCCGCCGTAGCGGGGTTGTCAAGCTGGTATTACTTACGCTGTTAGCGCTGCCACTTCGTCAGCAGTTAGCCCCAATGCGGTGAGCTTAGCGATAGCGGCTGCTTTCGCATCTGCCTTTGCCTGTGCTGCTGCATCAGCGGCTGCCTTGTCAGCGGCAGCTTGCGCGGCTAACGCCTCGGCTGCTGCAATTTCCTCAGCGGTTTGTGGGCGAGTGGTTACTTCGCCTGTGGTGCAGTTGACTTCGATTACATCTGCCATTGTGTCTCCCTTATGAGTTGTTGATGCCGTAGAGGTAAAAGGTGGAGTATTGAACGAATGTTCCTGCTGATGGAGCAAATCCAATAGTTGTAATTCCAGCCTGAATGCCGGGATTCCACAATCCAGCACCAAATTCAACGGTGTTATCTGTGCCGCTTGTGTTATTTTCAACTATTCCATCAATAGAATATGATTTTGGATTAGAGGATGCATAGTTTGGTAGGTAAATTTCTTGATTGCCAAATGTGTTAGCAGTTGAATTTGCACCATTTGTATCTCCAGAAATTCCAGCAGTGTTGCTATAAGAACCAGCAGTAGAACCAGTGCCATATAAAAATTTTGCTGAACGATTAGTTAAAACACCATTAATGTATAAAAATGTTGTTGTAGAAGTATTGGCAACACTTGTTCTTGCCGACAACACAACCTTCAAATCCGTATAAGTGGCAGGAATTGACGAGAAGGTAATGGCAGAAGCGCCGCCAGAGCCGACTACCTGCGGTGTGCCGATGAGGGTATAAGTAGGATTTGCCATAGTTACGCCGCCAAGATTCCGTAGAGGGTAAAAGTTGAGCCAGCAATAAAATTGTAAGCGTTAGGAGCAGCGAGAACTGTTACTGAAGTAATAGCCGCAGTAGCACGCCAAATCCCAACTGTTGCGCGAAGTTGTAAAGTATCGTTGCCACGACCCAATACAGTTTTATATGTCGTTGTATTTGAGTAATTCATAATATGAATTATTTGAGTACCCCAACTAACATTATCTACTAATCCCGATTGAATGTTAGTTTGACCTGTTGCGCGAGCTGAAGTTGCAGAAGAACCATTTCCATCAACAAGGGTGTAAGAATAATTTCCTGAAGTATCGCCGTTGAATTGTACGGTTGTTCCGTTGCCACCAGTTGTTCCTTGCACATTGGCAACCAAAACTAAATCCGTGTAAGTGCCAGGAATTGAACTAAAAGTATAGGAAGCAGTTGCCGATGGAACGGTATAAGTTGCAATCGGTGTATATGTTGCTGCGCTGGCCATGTTATTTCACCCCATATAATGCAATTTGAGAATACTGTGCAAAAGAAGTAGCGTTAATTGTAAAAGTAATAGTATTTATGGCAGATGTTTGCATCCACATTCCCGAACGAAGTATTGTGTAACCAGTTCCATTTGCATCCCATCCGTTTAAAGAACGAGTAACTTTATTTTTGTTTGTGTTTGTGTAATCAAAAATATCTATAATTGCAGCACTAAAAGTATTTGCAAGAACTGAGGTATTAACCGTGTAAGAAGGTGCAATATATGTATTAGAACCTCCGCTGTATTGAGCAACTGCCGAAGAACCATCTCCATAAAGTTGATGAAAACTAATATAATCAGAAGTAGAGTCAGAGTTAAAATTCATATAAGTTTCTACACCAGTACCCGATGCGCTTCCGCGCCAAGTGCCGCGAATTTGCAAATGGGTGTAGGTGCTAGGAATTGACGAGAACGAGATAGACGATGCCCCGCCTGAGCCAACCGTTACAGTTTGGATTGAGGTGTAGTTATTGGTGGATAAATGCCCCAGTTTGCCAGAGGCAACAATTCCTGGAATTGGCATTTAGGCAATGTCTCCATATACGGTCCATGTATTTGCAGCTGTCTTCATAATGGTAGCTACAGAATACTGTGCGCGAATCTTAGGGCTAGCTGATGTTGCACCGTTAGAAGTAACTGTAGTTGTGCCAGAAGTAGCTGCCTGAATGGTGAGCTGTCCTGTGCCTGTTTGCTGGATGTGGATTTGTGTACCCGTAGCAAAAGCGTAGGTAGCATCGGTAGGAATGTTGACCGTACCAGCTGTTGTGGAGTTGCTTGCCAGCAAGAACTGACCAGCATCGGTTGACTGCAAGGTATAGGCGTTGGTAGAGAAAGTTGGTGTTGATGTGCCTTGTACCAAGATAGGTGTTGTCAGTGTTGGACTTGTGGCAAAGGTCAGTGAGCCAGAACCTGTCTCGTCGGTAACGGCCGAAGCAAGGTTGGCTGATGATGGGGTAGCCAAGAATGTGGCTACGCCAGTTCCCAAGCCAGTAACACCCGTGGAGATAGGAACAGTAATACCTGTGATGGTATTGCTTGAGCCTGAAATAGTTTTGTTGGTAAGGGTTTGTGTGTCAGTTGTGCCTACAACAGAACCGGTAATTCCATGTGCTGTTGTTGCAGCAATATGGTCCTGAACGTCCGTCAAGTCCTGTGCTGTGATAACGTGGCGAACAACTGCACCAGCGTTGTGAGCGACTGTCGAGGTTCCGTTAAAGCCACGAGTGATAGTAAGAGTTGTACCCGACGCTGCAGTAACAACTACTAGCTCCTCAGAAGCTGTATTGTAGTCAAGGGCAAGCACAAATGGGTAGGTGCTAGGATAGCCAACCGGTGAGTTGGCCAGCGTTACGGCCGTAGAAGTGCTGTTGATGTACGAAGCAACCGTATTGTCAACCGCATTGGCGGAGTAATAGCGACGAGTAGCCATGTGATTCCTTTAGCTTGTGTAGTGGGTGCGAGGTGGGAATTGCTCTTGAAGGCGACGCACTTCGACAAGGAGGCGTTGCTGGTACATCTGTTGCAGGACTCGACCAATATTGGTTGCAGAACCAATCGGGTCATTAGACTGCTGTGAGTCAGCTTCCGCTGTAGCAGCTGGAACTCGTCCAAGGTCAAGATACATGGCGGTACGATAAGCAGCGCCAAGGATAATTACTTCACGAGATGAGTCAGGAAGTCCTGTTGTTGTAGCAAAGTCATCGGTATCGTACTGAAGCGGTGTTGGCTTCTTGGTGTAGGTAACCATGACAGGACGGCCAGGAATAATACCTTCACGGATAGATACAGTCTTACCTGTATTCCATACGCCAGGGTTAGCCATACGGTCTACGCGATAGTGACGCACGGGTAACCATTCACGAGATGGGCCAATGGTCTGCCATGAGCAGCCAAGAATATCTACTGCCTCTTGAGGCAAAGCATAGGTTGTACGAGCTGCCTGCCAGTTAAACTGTGTGTAGTAAGTGCCGAACAAATCTGGGTACACACCATCAATGGCAAGGTTAATGTTTCGCCGGATGACGCTACGCGGAAAGGAAGGCGCGATAGTTACACGAGTACCAGCTGTGTGAGTAGTAGGCGTGGTGTCACGAAACCCTCTGCCATAAGCAGGGATGGTAGCCGTATTAGAAGTACGGTCGAAGGAGTCTACCCAGATAAGCTCGTCGTCAATTTCGACAATACCACGAGTCAGAACGGTTCCATCTGCTACCACAAAGGTAGTAGCGGTTGCGCTCAAGTCTGAGGTGAGAAATGTAGCCTGGTCCTGACGGTTGGTGTAACCCGTCAGGGCTAGGTTAGTTTCGTTAATTAAGTCAATGAATAACGTCACGATGCAATCCTTGATGCTGCTTCAGCTTCACCTAAACCAAAGGTTCCAGCAAGAAGGTTGAGGATGCCAGGGGTATCCTCGTAGTAATTCTTACCACCGTTGCGGTAAGCATAAATCTGGTTAAGGACGTCGATGCCACGAGTAGCATTGTGTGCACCTAATACAACGGTACCCCACTTGGTACAAGCGCCATCAAAGTCGTACTGAGGTACGCCATTGACAATGGTTCCTGCCAGCCTATTCATGTGATAGACAGTTGATAAACTTGTAGCCATCGCTATCCTCTCTTAAAGTTACTTACTTATTCTTTGTTCCGCCGACGCCTTCGTATGAACCGAACTTGTCTTTGGTTGGCTTGCCGGTGAGCTTGTCATTGGCTCCGCCAACAGCATTCTTAGTACAACCGCATTCAACGCACATAGTTACTTTCCCTTCTTTGCTGGTAGGACTTTCTTCAAATTTGGATTAGCCTTCTTAGCTGCTGGGCTAGCCTTACGAGTAGCTGAAGCCAAGATAGCTCCGGCATTCTTCATAGGTACGCCAGACTTTGAAGCGATTTGCTTTTGGGCGGCTGCGAAGCCCATGCCCTTTTTAGCTGCTGCCATTAGATGTCCCCTGTGTGTTTCAATACCGAAGCGCTTTGCTTGGTAATCTGATTTGCCGCTGGCATAACATCAGCGTTGTATGCTGCACCCATTCTGTCGCTGGCAGCCTTAGCTTCGTTAATTGCTTTCATAGTGGTACCAGCTGGCTGGATACCCTCAGCTCTCGCTTTGCGATAAGCCTCTAATTCGCTATCCCACTTTTTGCCTGACATGGGAGCCAAGGCTCTACCAGCGTCGCCTGTGCCTAGCTCTAATGTGTGTATCTTGCAAGCAAAGCAGCCATCAGTATAACTATCATGCTGCAGATGCTCCGACTCAACAGCGTCGGTTGGGAAAGCTTCAGCAGAGCGGATGTCGCAACTCTTGCAAAGGTAGACAGAAACCCAATTGGCTTGTGCATCTAATCCAAACTCAATTTCTTTTAACTCGTGCTTGTGAGATGTCATGTTTCACTTTCTTGAAAAAGTCGAGATTGCGCTCAATGCGCTCATTCTCAGGCCCGTTTGCCTTTACTGCATGTTCGGTGAAGGTTATTGCTTCGTCGATATGCTTGAGGTTGTATGCTGCAATTCCTGCCAAATCGTAGGCTTTCCAGTCCCAGACGGCAGATTCGTAGCAGTAGTGGTTGGAGCGAGGAGACTCCAAAGCGTTAAGAGCAGCATCTAAACAGCGCTCCCATTCCTTTTTTCGGTACGCATCCATTGCCACACCAAATTGCGGCTCACCTTGCAGGGGAAGAATATCTCGGCCTTTGTCATACCACATTCGTGCATTATCTTCGTCGCCCAGTTGGTGTGCAGCTTCTCCTGCCCACCGGCAGACTGCTGCGCTTTCAACATCCCAACCATCTAGCTCAAGTTTCTTTTCTGCACTGCGGATAACATCTTCCCACTTGGAGTAGAAGAAATACTCTCGCGTCATATATGTCCATATGCGCGGGTCTGTGGGAAACTCTTTAACACCAGTCTCTAGCATGGGCAGGTACTGCCCGCGAGACTTGGTATTATCTGGCAGGTGGGTAATAACTGCTTTGCGTACATCGCAGTCTTTAGGCTCACCTTGACCGTACCAAATGTTTACTTCGTGGATGTTGTACTTCCACACCCAATTGTTGCGGGAATGCAGTCTGTCTCTTTCCCACTTGTTGGTATCCGTTTGCATAGATACCCAGCCTAGGTCTGAGCCTGGCTTCCAAAGCTTGCGGACTTTCTTAAAGAAGTCTGGCTCCGGCACTTCGTCTAAATCTAAAATAAGGCAGATATCTGCCTCTTTAGGTACAAGCGATAGCGCTGCATTTCTTGCCATATCAAACCTGAATGGTTCAACATGTATTTGATGAACCGTTACTCCCAGCTTTGTGAGAGCTTCTTGAGTGCCATCCGTGCTACCAGTATCAGCAACGACGCGATAATCAGCACCTTCAGTAGCTTTAGCCCAACGTTCCGCATGGAGTATCTCATTCTTTGATATAGCGTAAACGGCTATCTTGACCATAGCGCAATGTTATCATACCTCAAGGGCTGTCTGCTGAATCAGCTCGTACTCGCCCTGCCCACAGTTATTGCAGACGGGATGAACCATCGGGTCATTCTCCCCGCGAATTTCAATGTAGTAATGCTTACAGCAAGTGGATGAGTATTCGTATTTTATTGGCATGATGACTCCTTAGTAGTAGAGATAGACAACGCCATTACCTCCGTTGCCACCTGTTGAGGTAGTTGCGTTATACGCCGCACCTCCACCACCACCACCCGAACCACCTGCGCCACCTGTGCTAGATGAAGCGTTACCACCTGCGGAGATAAATCCTGCCCCGCCGCCACCTGCGGCTTGACCCGATGTTGTAAAACCATTTCCACCATTACCGCCGCTGCCTGAACCACCAACAGAGCCAGATGTAGTTGAGTTGCAACCACCACCGCCACCAATTAGTCCTGAGCCACCCGCTTGAATAGAGCCACCACCACCGCACACGCCTGATATGCCAACAGTATTAGCGCCGCCGTTGCAGTTGTATAAAGATGAAGCGGGTGCGCCTGTGTAAGCAACCGTTCCAGAACCGCCAGCCCCACCTGAAGTCAAAGATGCACCGCCGCCACCTTTTGCAAAAACCATTCCGTACAGAGAATCGCCGCCCGCAGTTCCTACTGCGCCATTTGCGCCACCAGTTCCACCAGCGCCAACAGTTACGGTGTTTGAAATATAAGTCCAACCTGCTGAATAACTACCAGCACCGCCGCCTGAACCTGAACCAGTAATAATTCCTGCACCGCCACCACCCCCACCAATCACAATCGCATAGACACGGTTGATACCTGTTGGGATTGTTACTGAATATGTTTGTGAAGTTGATGTTGCATTAGTAAATGTTTGTTGCAGCTTTAGGCCGTAAGGAGAATCAGTAAAGGTTGGGTTGTTGTAAATAGATACGCTCATGGTTGTCTCCTAGTAGAAAAGGTAAAGTATTCCTGCGCCGCCTGCGCCGCCTGTGCCGCCAGTTGGCGCACCGCCACCACCACCGCCACCTAATCCACCAGCACCGCCAGTAGTTCCAGAAGCAGCAGAACCATTACCTGCTACACCTGCACCACCGCCGCCACCACCAAAACCTGTGCTTGTTCCTGAATTGCCTGCACCGCCTGTGTAAGTTGTTGATGGATTGAGAATTGAATAACCTGTTCCACCGTTGCCGCCGTTACGAGTGCCAGTTGTAACTCCAGCGCCTCCGCCACCGCCGCCTGCTAAACCATTGCCACCTACGCCAGCAGTATTTGTTTGAGAGCCAGAAGCGTTTTGCCCGCCCCCGCCACCGCCAGAAATTCCATTTCCACCAGCACCACCATTTGTTCCAGCAGTTGATGATGAATAACCCCCACCTGCACCAGAACCTGAACCACCTAATATAGAGGTTGATGTTCCCGCAGAACCGCCGGGTATGCCCCAATAATTTGTCGCTCCTGAGGCAGAACTACCACCACCCCCTACGAAAGCACCGCCAGAATTACCACCACCACCACCAGCAATTATATTTCCGTAACGAGTGTATCCAGCACTTGACCCAACAACGCAAGATGATGTGGCTAATGTCCAGCCCCAAGCAATACCACCCGCTCCACCGCCAGCAACTGTTGAACCAGCACCGCCACCACCAACTGCAATCGCATACACGAATGTAATACCAGCAGGAATAGTGACGGATGTAGTACCAGCGTTGATGGTCTGTTGAAGGCGTAAGCCGTAAGGCAAAATGAAATGAGTATTGGCAAATGGCGTAGCGTTATCGCCTTGCATACCGCCTGATACAGGAGAGCCAGCTTGCCCTCTGCGGATTGGATTACTCATTATTTATACCTCGCGTTATTCCAGAAAATAATTGCAGATACGCTTATCGCATACAACGCTAACCAGAGCATTAGGCGATGCGATTCACATACCCGCTAATGGTGATAACCGAAGCGGTTGCCGCGAAAGCATAAACAGTAGAAGCCGCTGAGCCTGTGCCTGTTAGGGGCAGTCCTGCAACGATAAGAACATCGCCTGACTGTGGGGCTAGGGTAATCGGCTTGGCATTTTGTACCGCGCCCGTGCCGCCAAACTGAACCGTCAGCAAGACAGGAGAGGTAGAAGTGTTATTGGCATAGAGCCATACTTCGTCAATCGTCGTCGAGGATGTACCTGTTGCGTGAATGGTTGTGCCTGTTGAGGCAGTCTGAACAACGGTGATGGGTTGGCCTTGTGATGAGGCTGAGAGAAGCTGCTTTGTGTAGTTTGCCATTGGTTATCCTATCCAAATACCTGCATTGAAATTACCGCTTGGTCCGTGTCGTAAACTGCGTTTGCGCCTGTTGCTCCCGTGCTTCCCGTAGCACCTGTCGAGCCTGTTTGTCCAGTAGCCCCTGTAGCTCCAGTCGCGCCAGCGCTGCCAGTATTACCTGTCGGCCCTGTTGGTCCTGTGACGCCAGTCGCTCCCGTAGGCCCAGTTGCTCCTGTGGTTCCTGTTGTACCTGTGGCTCCTGTGGCACCCGTTGCTCCTGTCGGTCCAAGTTGTGTGTACATAATCTGTTCGACATGAAGGTTAACACTTGGGGAAGCGGGACGAGTTGGAGATGAACCTGCTGATGCGGCAAGCAACTCCATATATGTATTTTGTGAGGACCAGTAGAACTGGATGTAGTCATTAGCGTTGACGGTAACCAAGTCTTCAATGTTGGCAAGCACTTGATTGTTAACGCCAGAGGTGGTAAAAATTGCGGTTGATTCAGTCACCGCTGTGCCATTGAGGGCATACCAGACATTGACCTGATAGTTGCTACCGCCGCCTGTGGTAATGAATTGACCAAGCAGATTGACGGAATATGTACCAGCATAGGCAAAGGTAATCTGACTGCCAGATACAATGCTTACTCCACTAGAGCCAGCATCAGTGTTAATGGTGATGAGGTTAGCGCTTGTAGCGCCAGCGTTGGTCTGAGTGGTAGTGTCGTAGAAGTTGCCGTAATAGCCCAGCGCACCGCCTGCACCCGTAGCACCTGTGGCACCTGTTGCACCACTACCTGTCGCTCCAGTGGCTCCAGTAGGGCCTGTAGGGCCAGGAACGGTGCTATTAGCGCCTGTGTTACCAGTCGCGCCAGTATTACCTGTAGCACCTGTATTGCCCGTAGCGCCCGTAGGGCCTGTCGGACCAGTATTGCCAGTTAAACCTGTAGGGCCAGTAGCTCCTGTATTACCCGTGCTTCCAGTTGGTCCAGTTGAACCAGTGCTTCCTGTAGAACCAGTTGCACCTGTTGGGCCAGTGTTACCAGTAAGTCCTGTGGCTCCGGTATTGCCTGTTGCTCCAGTATTTCCAGTTGCGCCAGTTCCACCAGTTACTCCTGTGCTGCCTGTGGGTCCAGTAGGCCCTGTGCTTCCTGTATTACCCGTAGGTCCAGTAGAACCTGTGGTTCCACTTGCGCCTGTAGCGCCTGTGCTGCCAGTGTTTCCTGTTGACCCAGTTGGGCCAGTCTGGCCTTGGCTGCCTGTACTTCCCGTTGCACCCGTTTGTCCAGAACCGGTTGCTCCTGTTGAGCCTGTATTGCCCGTAGCTCCAGTACTACCAGTAGGGCCGACAATGCCAGTGGCACCAGTATTGCCAGTAGTCCCAGTAGCACCTGTGCTACCTGTTGACCCTGTAGGGCCAGCGACTGTTGAGTTTGCACCTGTTACACCTGTATTTCCTTGAGCGCCTGTTGCGCCAGTTGGGCCAGTTGGACCTGGCACTGTTGAGTTAGCACCGGTAGAACCAGTGTTACCTTGTGCGCCAGTAGGTCCGGTAGGGCCTGTGTTTCCTTGTGGGCCTGCCACGGTGCTGTTAGCACCGGTAGCGCCAGTAGCACCTACTGGGCCAGTAACACCAATGTTACCTTGATAGCCTTGTGGGCCAATAACACCTAGCTCAATTATCTCATACTTTTGAGAGCCAACGTTATAGACGTTGGTTGTGATAGGGATTTGCACAACGCTTGTGCTAAGGCTTCCCTGATTCGATGAGACGTTAAGAACGCTAGTGGAGACAGGTATTTGAACAACGTAGGTAGGCGTTGTATCTGCCATTATTGCACCGTGCTTGCAGTTACTACAAATGCGCCTTGAAGGATTTGATAAACGTTATTGGATGGGTCTGTTACATTTAATGCGTAGGTATAGTTGCCAGCTGGAAGGTTGGCAGATGAAGTCTGAGTTGCTGTAAGAGCAATGTTAATTGTGCCAGTGGCAGCGGTAAGGGTAATCTTGCCATTGGCTGTAGACATTTCTACAATAAGGTTGTTGCTAACGTCGCGTACCTGCATGTCAGCCGAGTAGCCCGTAAGGTTGACAGGGGCATCGTTAATAAGCCATGATGGTGATAGGGCAAAAGTTGTGCTGTTGATGACTGTGATGTTATAGCGTCCTGGATTCACGTCTCTCCCTAAACCGTTGTAATATATGAGCCGTATCCGGCGTTAGTCAAAATCGTTGCTTCTACATCTGTAATGTAGTAGATGTGGCCACCGAGGTAGTAGTAATCAGCCTCAAGGGTTTGGTCTACACCTGGGGTACGGACACGAGTTACTGCTGTTCCATTAACAAGAAGCGTGTCCCCACGGGCAATACGAAAACGCCACATCAAACGGCCAAAACCTGCTGGGGTTTCATCAACCGCTGGTGGTGTGAATTGGTATACCATGTTTCTCCTTGTTAAGTGTGGTAGGCCCGCCCACTATCTGACGGGCCTATCACGGTGACTTAGTTAATTAAGCCTGGTGAATCGAAGAAGCTGATTCGATACGAACCAAGGAAGCGTCACGATAACGTGCCCATCCAAGAACGCCGTACCATCCGATTGGACGGAAACGCATCAACTTATCGACAACTGGTCCGAAGATAACATGTGGCTCTTCAGCTACAGCTTCTGCCAGTGCTTGCTTACCAGCGACGAGTGTACGGAATACACGAACACCACCAGTAGCGTTAACATATGAAGAAGTACCGAAGGTACCGCTAGAAGAACCAGCGCCTGTACCGTCAGCAAAGTTAGCCATACGAGGTGACTCAACGAACATTGCACCTTCGTAGGTTCCGATGGTTCCTGGCCAGAATTCGCCAGCACCAGTCTCGGAGTACTTGTGGTCATCACGCCAGCCGCCAACACCTGTCTCAGCGCGCAAGTCGTGTGAAACTTCTGGGTGGATACCAACCCAGTAGTACTCGCCTTGGCGTGGAACAGCCTTGTTAGCGCGGAGCTTAGCAACAGCCAAACGGATGTCGCGTGACTTGATAACGTCAGTTCCGAGGATTGACTTGTTGGTTGTACCGTTGGTGTAGGTACCAGCATAGGTTGAAACAGCTGAGCCGTTAACTTCTGCGATAGCATTTGGTCCACCGGTAAGGGTCTGCAACGCGACTGTATCAAGAGAGTCAGCCATGTTGAAGGCGATGATGTCAGCAATTGCTGGGTCAACATCTGAGAGTGAGAACAACTCAAGCTTACGGGTAGCAAGAGAAGCGTTACCGTATTCGTTGAGTGTTACGGAAACCTGTGTGGTGTTTCCGAGTGCAACTGCATCTGGGTCTACGTCCTCAGATAGTGCGGTTGTAGCAGCAGCCAAATCTGTGTAAATCTGGAATACTACTGAAGAACCAGGCATAGCCTGTTGTACTGGCTTCTTGTCTGCGACATCGCGGACGAGAGGAACAGCACGGAGAGCGAATTCTACATAGCGGTCATAGGCGGTTTGTACTAAGTAGTTACCTAGTGAGCCAGATGACGAGTCTGTGTATGCGTTGCTCATGCGTTCACCTTCTTTCTATAAGGTTTGTGCGGATGGGTTTAATTGCCGCGAGTGAAGCGTGTAGTTGGGTTGCCGGTCAATGCGTTCAACTCATCAAGAGTTTTAGCTCCAGCCAGCTTTGCGGCCAAATCTTGGTCGCGGGTTGGAGTACTTGCATTCTGAGTAGCAGCGTTAATACGCTGATATGAGGCAACTTGCGCTTGCGATTCCTCGCTTGCTTGAGCAGCTTCTTCTGGCTTTGCGAAACCGAACACGTCGGCATTCTCGCTGAGCCATGAGTCAATCTGCTCTGGCGTACTTACGTCGCCAGGTATGAACTTGGCTACCTTGTCAGGTACGCCTTTCTGTGCCAATACTTCCTTGACGGAGCGTGAGCGTAGGTCAGACTGGATGGCAGCCAATTGTTCTGCCAGCTCTTTCTTTTCCTTCTCTGCTCGCTTCAATGCCTTGCGAAGATTCGCAGGACCGTTTGCATCTTGAGTATCTTCGATATCATCGAAGTCATCGTCTTCATATTGGTTTGCCATGTGGCACTCCCTTTTCGTTAGTTGTGACGCAGGCCGCAACGCATCTCAGGGGAAAGATGTTTGGCTCCTACTACCAGTCTTAATACACGTCATCCATGCTGGTCAGTGGTGACGGATTCTTATGTTAGGAAACGCCTTCTTGCGCTCCAAGTAAGCTGCCCTTTGAGGCTCCAGCTGAGCCACCAAAGGCGCCGGATTCTTGTGCCCTGAGGCGGGTTAACTCAGCTTCAGCTTGCGCTGCTCCCTGAGTACCAAAGGTTGCTGCTCCTAGCTGGCCTGCAACATCGCCAGCTTGACCGTATCCGGTGTAGCGGCTAGCTAACGATTGAAATGCTGGAGTCTGTGCAGCAATCTGCTGGAATCCTTGAGCTGCTTGGGCTTGACTTACGCCTTGTGCTGCAAGTGACATAGCGCTCAGTGGGCCAGTACCGCCGTAGGCGATGTTAGCTCCGGCACGAGCTGCTTCTGCTCCGATAGTAGCTGCGTTATATTCCTGTTGGATAACAGGTGCTGCCACCTTTGGGTCAAGCAAGTGCGTCATCAAAGACGCTGTGCTTAGGCCATACTGAGCTTGAAGCTGCTGAATAACTTGTGGGTCCTCGTTCTGAATAGCAGCTGTAGCTGTATCTACACGCATCTTAACTTCAGCTGGTGAGACGTCCATAGCCATGAGGTTGCCGAGGTAATCGGTAGTCATCAATGGGCTGTTGTTTGGAATACCAGCCATTGTCATTACCTGCTTGTAAGACTGCTCATTCTGAATATAAGTAGCTGGGTCGAGAGGCTGCAAGCCTGCTGCGATACGAGCTTGGTTGCCGCTAAAGCGGGTTTGCCATGCGCTGACAAGGCCAGTTGCAGCTGACAGCTGACTGTCGCTGAGGCCCAACTTCTTTACAGCTGTTACTGGGTCTGAAGAGTCAATGACGTTGGTAATGGTTGTCATATCTAAACCATTTTGCATCATGGCTACGATGCCATTTGCGATATCGCCGGTGAGGCCGTAGCCAGCAAGAACAGCTGCACCTTGGGTAGCAGCGTCTGTAATGTTGGCGGCCTTTACTGCAGCTGCGTTATTAGCATCTGTAGTCTTTTGAGCAGTTGTTGCCTTTGCTACTGCTGCATCGATATCAGCTTGAGTAAAGCCAGTTGATGCTGGAGGAGTAGCTGGAGGGGGTGTCGAAGGTTGAGGTGTTGTTGCTGGTGGAGTAACGGCAACTGCAGCTTTTGGAGTATTAGCTGCTACAGCGCTAGCGTCTCCGCCAAATTGCGAGCTTGGAAGAGCGGCGTTACTTGCTCCACTGCTTTGGTCTGCTGAGCGCGCCATTAACCGAGTCCCATCTTATTAATCAATTGGTTGATGCCACCAAGGATTGTTGTGTGAGCATTCTGCGTCTTGAGCCATTCGGGTTGAGAACGAACCTGATTGGCAAAATCGTAAAGGTTAGTAGCGGTGCCGTTAGCATCTCCGGCCATAGCCTTAGATACCATTGCGCCATATCCTGTAGCTCCGCCAAGCTGAACATCGGCTGGGCTTACCTCAAGCAGGCTTTGAATGGTATTAACATAAGGCGAAGCCAAGTCGGATACTTTAGCGCCAGCGTTGATTTGGTCAGCAAAAGGCTTGTATGTATTTATGGCTGCAGTCTTGTACATCTGCTCGTACTTCTGCATGGTTGCTGGGTCGTTCAGATTAGCTCCGCCTGCAGCTTCTTCAAGAGCTTTTTGCTCAAAGTTTTTGCTTGTGCCATCTGGGCTAAATTGTCCATACACTCCATATTGCTGAGCCAATGACTGGAGGTTTGTGGAAAATTGTCTGATTGTACCGCCAGGACCAGTGGTAGGGTCAATAGTACCATAGTTGGCCATCTGCTTGGTGATTTCAGCATCTGTAGCATTTGGGTGCTGCATCAACCAGTTAGTCATATCCTGACCTGAATCAACTGCGTTTTGGTCAAGGACTGGGGTTGACTTGATGTCAACCTGTTGACCCAATTGCTGAGGAGTCAAAGACATGCCTAGCGATTTGGCTATACTTGCAATGCGGGTTTGAGCTGCGTTGTAGTCTGTGTTGTATTGCTCAGGCGCAGAGATGCGCTTAATCTCAGCAAGGCCGATGTCACCAGGGTGGGTTTGTGCCCACTGGGTATTGGCAAACTGGGTGGTAAATTGGTCCTTGCCCCAGTCATTCTTAATGGCTTGGTCAAGCAAGCCACCAGGTCCACCAAGTTCTGGAACGGACATAATAAACTTTGCCTGTTGGCCATACTTAGCAATGAAGTCCTGCTTGATTTGGTCAGCAGTTTCAACCTTGCCGTTGGCGTAATATGTACCTTGGTATCGACCAGTAAATGGATTGCCCTGGAAGTTTAATACGCCCTTGACGTTTTTGTAATCCCCGCCACCGGAGCTAGTAGCAGCTGGTGGGGTTTGGCTGGCAGGAGGTGTTGAGGCGGGAGGGGTTGCTGGAGGTGTAGCTACAGGAGTACCCGCTGCCTTCTTTTTAGAAGCAGAAAAATTAGTTGGAATAGTAGACTGTCCGCTGACAGTCTGTGGAGTCATGGGTTGCTTTGTGCTAGCTTCAGCCGCTGGTGGGTTAAATGTACCACCGGAATTGTTTGGATTGTTATAGTCCTGCTCGCCAGAAGCTTGTTGAGTTGCTTCGTTGAAATTTTGCTGAAGGTTCCATTGATTGACAATGGACCGACGCTGTGAATTTGTTAGCGTGCCACCATGAGCCTTTGTCTCAGAAGCAAGCATTTCTTCCAAAGTGGTTGATTGAGACGCTGCCTGTGGGCCAAAGTCTTGAACGGCTTGTTGCGGGTCCTTTTCGTACTCAGCTTGAATTAAACGACGAGCAGACGCACTACGGCCTTTAAGCAAATCTTCTAGTGTAGGAGTCGCCATATTATATCGCCTTCTGCTGCTGTAGAGCTTGTGTCATAGCGTCAAAATAGCCAGTAGCAGCCTTGTAGGACTGAGCATCTGCGCTGCCTGAAATAAGGCTTTGCAAGAAGCCTTGAACGTCTACGCCTGTGGTGGTTTGAGTACCCGTTACGTCAGCGCGCTTACCTGTTGGACCATAGGCTGTTACGCCTTGGAATGAACCCATGTTAGCCTTTTCGGCTGCCAATAGCTCAGAGCCGTAAGTTTGAATCTCTTGAGCTGTAGCATTACGCCCTACCAAAGACTGCATGGTGGCATTGATAAGAGACTCAATGTCTTGCGGTGAGGTTTGAGTGACATAGCCAGTATTGGTATATGTCTTCATATTTGCGTAGATGTTGCCGGCTCCGCCTTGGGCGGCTGACAGCAAAGAGTTAAACTGGCTTGTTGGCACAGCTGTTGTGCCAGAAGTTGAGGTTGTACTCGTATTTGTGGTTGAGCTACCAGGTATTACTTGACCTGTCTTTGGGTCGGTTAAACCAGCCATTATACAGCCCTTCTAAATACGCTTGTGATTACGCTTGCTAAGCGCTGATTTGATGCAGCTAAATTGTCGAGATAGGTATACCAAGCATCTTGGATATTTGCGTATCCTGGCAAATGCTGGCCATTGATGGTATTCGCCACAAGGCCGTTATGGTAATCCTGATAGCTGGCAAGCAATTCCTTGATGCCGTTTCCTTCTGGGGTGTTGGGCAACAAGCCCTTTTCCTGCATCTTTTGGAACTGTCCGATAACAGCCTGTGAGTCAACCTTCTTGGTTGGATTGTTATAATCCGCATACCAGATTGGGTTGCTCTGTCCATAGTTTGCCGTGACTTGCTTCCAAGCTTGACCAATATTATACTCAGCCATGCGGTTGTTAGTAGCGCGAGCTTGAGTCATCGCATTCTGATAATCGGTATAGTCTTGCGACAAATCTTGCCAACCCTGCTTGACATACAAGGAATTCAAGAAATCATTCGCTGTAGTCTTTGCGCGGAAGTGGTTAATAATAAGCTTGTTTTCAACAGCTAGTGCATCCTTGCCATCAGCCACCTGTGGAATCAGGTAAGGAGCAGCCTTTGAGTAAACGCTATTAGTCAACAATGGCTGGTTATTATTAATCCAGCTAAGGGTTGAATCAGCTAGTGGGGCATAAGCTCCACCTGTGCCATTAAGGCTATGAGCAACCGTATAGGACAAAGCGCGCTCACCATTTTGCTGCAAGAACTTGTCAAGCGCTGCGGCAGCTGTATATGTAGCTCCTGTGCTTGGGTCCTTCTCTTTGAGCATGTTCAGGTAATCAGAGCGAAGCGTCTGCATATCCTTGGTGTAGTAGTCATTGCTGACTGTTGGCGCCAATGGAAGCAGGAACGAGAACAAGCCCTTGATAATGAGGTTAGACTGAGCATTATGCTCAATCTTGGTCAAAATCTCTTGCTGTTGGTAAGGTGGCAAAGAGGTGTAATTCTCTGGCAAATCACCGTGGTAATAGGCAGCCATAATAGCTGACAGCTTTGAGTTAAGGACTGTTGATTCACGGTCATCCATATTCATGGCGTTGAACAAATCGCGCATGGTGGAGTTAGGGATAATCGTGTCAATAAAGTTTTGTGATGGATAGCCGCCGGAAGCAACGTTAACTGCCTTGTCCATCCATGGGAATTTCTTGGATAACTCTGTCAACGCAAGGTTGACGAATGGGCTCGTGCCAGGCATCTTGACTTCTGGAAGCACTGTCAAAAGCGATGCAGTGTTACCGGTAATAGATGTTGGCAAGCCTGTAAATTGCTTCAAGCCAAGGGCGTTTAAGCCACGGGCAATAGCGTTACCAGCTTCTCCGATACCGCCAGGGTAAACAATGTACTTCTGGCCATTGGCATCAGTGTGTACAAAGCCTGGGTTGTTTAGACCCTGCTGGATAATCTGAAAGTCACGGAAAGCTTGTGGGTTAGTCATCACCAAGCGGCCAGTACGACGCATAGCCTGCTCTTGAGCAAAGAAGAACGGAAGTAAGTTACGGTGCAATACAGCAAACTGGCTACGGATAGCGGGACTGTGAATAGCGGGAATCATCTCACGTGTAGCCTGCGTCGCAGTCATGCGAATAGCTTCGTCTTCGCTCAGCAATCCCATATCAATCAAAGGCTGGTTAGCGATTAAGCGGCGAGTAAAGAAGTCAGCAAACAAAGGCTGACGAGATACATAGTCCATGACCGGAGTAACAAACTTGCGGTAACCCATTTGCTCAACACGGCGTAGAGAATCGCCAATGGTAGGCATTGTCTGACGGCCAAGCACCTGAATAGGAAGGGCTGTCTGAGGAAGCTTGCGTAGCTCCTGCTCGGTTACTCGTTGACCCTTGGCAATCTTGTCAACCAAATCAACGTTAACTTTGCGGCCAGTACCGTATACCAAACCTTGCAGGTAGTCTACCTGGTTCTTAGCAAATGACTCTGGAACGGCCTTGGTGTAGCCATCCATAGACTTGCGGTAATCCTGATACATGTTAGGATTCTTGATGCGGGCTGCTTGAGCATCTACCAAGCTAGCAAACTGCTCATCTGGAGATAGCGCCTTGAATTCTGGTGACTTAATACGGTTCATGTAGTCACGAGCAATGTCTCGTTGAGCCAAATCGGCTGCTGCCATGTTGACATTCTTGGCATATGTGGAATGGAAGCTATTGTCTAGCTGAGACAAGCCAGCAAGCTCTTGTCCAGGTACGGTGCCATGTCCGTGCTTTTTGACGAAAAGGTTAATGTTGTCTTTTGCAACTAAGTCCTCAGAAGCTGCGTGAGCTGCGCTTACGCCAGCCTGTGGCATTCTGTTGCCGTAGATAGCTGAATACCGGTCCATGGCGTTGATTTTGTCTTTGACAAAATATGGCACAAGGTTGGACTCGCGGAACTTATTAGCAAGTAGTCCCAATGGCATGATATTAAAGCGAGCATTGCGGGCAGCATTAGCTGCATTATTCCATGCTTGCTTACTAGTTAAAGAATCATCAAGATTCTTGAAAGTGCCATGAACAGTACGGTTACGCTCATCAAGCTCTTTGGTGACTTCGTTTGTTGTAATTGGCTTAGCTACACCAGTTGCCTGCTCGGCCTCAATGGCATTTTTGTCAGTCTCGGTAAGAGTCTGAGCAATCTTATCCATGTGGTACAAACGGTACTTATCTGACATATTGGCTACGCTTGCAGCTAGGACATTGCTTAGATAGCTAGGCAGGCCCTTACGCATGATTTGATGCAAGGCTTCACCGGAAGATACGCGCAAACCAAAGGCTGGAGATAGCAGTGCCAATGGTGCAAAGATAGCGTTTGTGTAATGTGTAAAGAAATCGTCTACCGGGTTGTAGAGAGCGCCGTAAGCCTTGGCGCTGCGCATAACCTTGCGAATGTCTTTAAGGTCAAGCATCGAACCCTTATAACGCTGTCCTTCAACAATAGCCAAATCTTTAGGCGTGTCGCTGTACTCAGGTTTCATTTCAGTTGAGCCGATAAGGCGTCCGTCGTTAACTGCGTAAACACCCTTGTCAATGGCGCTACCGCGAGAAGCGCTCTCAAGTTGGCCAAATACTGATGCGGCTTGAGCTTTAGCTACGCCAAAGTTTTTAAGCACTTCTTGCTGAATGACGTGCATCTGGTCAATACGCGCACCGTCGTCAGTAGCTGTAATCATCTTGGTTGCATGCTCAAGAGCTACGCGGTATGGCATGGAGTAGTAAGTGAAATCCATTGCTGTTTTAGATGCATTTGGGTCAGCTGGGTCAAATTCCTTGGAAGACAAAGCGTTAGCTTTTGTATCAAAAGACAAAGCACGCTCTCCGGTAAATGTGCGAACCTTGCCGGCAAGGGCGTTCATCATTGCTCCGCTGCCAGGCTTAGAAAATAGCGCAGGCTTATTGAGCTTGAAAAGTTGTTCTTGAGTTTCTACGCCGGTATTTGGGTCAACCTTGGTAACAGTCTTAGGATTCATTGCCTGGTTGCCTGTTTCATCAAGCACGGGAGAACCATCTGGGTTGACAGCAGGTTCCATAACAGCACTCTTGCGAGGCAAAAGAAGGTTAACCTGGTCATTGTAGTTGCTTGCATTCTTGCTCATGCGAATGCGGTCAATACCATACTTCTGGCTAAGCATCTTGCCGTATGTCAAGGATGGTAGGCGCAATTCACCAACAGCAGTATTGGCGCTATCTGCCAATTCCTTGGAGTACAAAGCTTGTTTAATAGTCTGCACTGCTTCATCTCGAGTAGTAGCAGTTGAAAGGGCTTTGCTCAATGCTGCTGACCAGCCCATAGGGATACCATAATTGGTATGAATGTAACCAGCTGCAATGGTTGGGTCATTTTTTGCTTTATCAACCATGTCATCAATAGCGCGCACTTTGGCAGCCATGAGCGGATTAGCAAGCACCTGGTCTACTTGGTCGGCTGTGATAATCCGTGATGAGTTAGAGAGAAGAAAGTTAGAAACAGCGCCACCTGAAGAAGCAAATGGAAGCGTTGCGTGAGCAATAGGCTTTCCTGTTACATCGTCAAGCTTTGTTACAGGTTGGCCCTTTGCATTAAGAACAAGGTTGCCAGCTTCGTCAGTTTGCTTAACAACAGCAATGTTATCTCCACGCTTGATAGCTCCTGCCATCTTGCTTCCAGCAGCAACGGGGTCGCCCTCAAAGTCAAATGAAGCATCTGCAATACCTGAGACAACTTGGCCAAAGCCAGTGTTTGTGTTGCGTAGTGTGCCAAGCCCAGGAATAGCACCTAGTCCATGTGCTAAATCGCGTCCAAATGACACCAAATAATTTGGGTCATTGGACTTGTTAAATGAATCCTGAAAGTTAGGCACGACGCGGCCAAGAATGTTACGGCTTAAAGCGCCACCAATATCAGCACCAAGAGCAATACCCGCTGGTCCGCCAAGTGCGCCAATAGCGCCACCGGCAAGAACGCCAGCTGTACCAAGCAACATGCCGCCAACGCCATGGTCAACATAAAGGCTATGGACAAACTTGTAGTCTTTTTGAATTTCCTGCAAAGGCTTGCCAGCCCATGACATTGCAGTACCAAGAGCCTTGCCAACTACAGGAATATCAGATACACCCTTAGCGATGTCGCTAGGAATGTTCTTGATAAAGCCTAAAAAGCCGCCACCTGAAGAAGGTGCGGTTGGTGTGGCTGGAGCTACCTGAGTGTCACTCATTGATTAAGCCCCTTTTCCGCAGCGATTTCCGCTGCGTTCTTGATAAGGGCTGCAGAAACGTCTTTTGCATCTTTGAAAATATTAGAGAACCATACGCTTGAATTGTATGTGGCAATATGGTCATCGATTGCCTTGGCATAATTAACCATATGCGAGGTTGCAGCAAGTGTATTCATAGTATCTGGGTTGCCAGACAATACGCCAGCAGCTGCAAGCTGTGGGTTGTGCTTAACAAAAACTTGATTGCCCTGAACCATTGCGTTGGCAATGTCAACATTCGTTGTAGGGGCTGGTGTTGGTACAGGAAGTGGCTCTGCCATGGTTACTTCCCTAATGCACTAGCGAGTTGTTGCAGCTCCGGGGAAGCGTCTGGATGAGACGCGAGTGCTTGAATAAGATTCTTTGCTGATTGCCCAGCTTGAGCTGCCTGTCCAGGCATGATTCCTAGTGCTTCTGGACCTGCTCCTGCACCCATAGGTGAGCCAGTAGTCACTGGTTCTGAAGGACGCTGTGTTGGAGCATTGAGAGGTGTCAGTTGCTGCATAGCGCTTTGCGCTGCGGCAGGGCTTCCGCCTTGCTGAGCTGCGGCGGCTACTTGTGATGGTGTAGCTACAGGAGTCTTAGGCGCTTGCGACATAGGCGCAGATGCCTGCATATCCATAAGCTGTGATGCGTCACCGTAATTAGGCATACCTGAGATATACCGTTGTGCTTGCTTTGATGCTGGTCCGCCATCGGTGCGTTGGCTCATAGCCCCTGGGCCTGAAATCAGTGCTGGCTTTTGTGCCTGTGGCATGATTTATTCTCCCTCTTGTAAAGTTTCGATGGTGCGGGCGGCATACTCGTGGAACGATTCTTTGTCATCCACGAAACTTGCTTGATGCTCTAGCATGTGGGTGAGTGTGTCGAACCCAGCTGCTATATCAACTAAAATTGCTGCAGTAGTATCTGCAAGCAGGGCAAAGAAATCCCACTTGGTTACCCGTGTAGGAATCCTGCCCTGCTCATTAGACATGTGTTACTTCATTGGCTTTCCGGCAGTGGTACCTGTACCACGTGTGCCTGAAGGCTGCTTGGTAAGAGTCAATGAAGACTTGCCCGTTGCTGCTGGGCCAGACTTCTTCTGGATAGCTGTCTTCTGTGTAACAGCCTGTGACGAACCGTGTCCGCCTTGGTTCTTTGGTGAAGGAACCTTTGTAGTCAATGATGACTTCATTGTTGCCATTTGTTTTCTCCTATAGGGATGAGTTGTCTCGCCAGTAACGTTAGGCTGGTGAGCGTCTGGAAACTGACGCAGCTAACTGCGGCGCTCCAGAAGATGAAATTCCTGCAAGCAGGTTCTGTAGTGCAGACCCACCTTGCGGTACGCCTTGTGGTGCAGCTCCTTGCGGAGCAGTAGGCTCCCCAGCAGGAGCCTGACCTGGGGCCTGTGCCTCACCAGCGGCTGCAACTGCCGGGGAAACTTGTTGGGCAAATGCCTCAGCAACAACATCTTCGATATTGTCACCCTTCTGGCGGCCCTTAATTGCTAGCGCAATTGCGTTAATAATCTTTGATGGGTCCTGTCCTTGAGCAGCCAAGGATGGGATTGCTTGTGCCATAGATGCAACAGCGGCAAGGAGAGAGTCACGAAGATTCTCAATCTCTACTGCTTCTTCTTCCATGGAGACGTTCATCTCCCATGGCATTTGACGACGCAAGAAGTCACGTGAGATAAGTTTATCACCACGAGCTTGTAGGCCGAAGATTAAAGCGCGGTTAGGGTCAAGGCCGGCCATCATGCCATAGGTGACATCGCACCAGTAATCGCCTTGAATGTCTTTCTTAGGAACATAAGTAATCTCGTAAGGTGCGCCAGCGTTTACGCCGCGTACTTCCTTCTCGACATCACCGAAGAGTGTCTCGTCCATGAGGAAGCAGATACGCATAACATGGCGAAACGACTCAGCGAATACAGCTTGTGCTGTCTTAACCTGAGTATCAAATCCACCCATAAGCGCTTCAACGCCACGGCCTGTAACAATAGAACCTGACTGCTGACCGAGGCGGCCTTGTGGGTAGCGTGAGCCAACCCGAAGCTCTTGGTCAAGAAGTTCTGACTCTTGGAAGATTCCGTTAGGAATGTCGAGGCCGACACGACGAATCTTCTCTGGGTTAGCAGAGCGGATGGTTGCGTCTGGGCCAATCTCAAGGACGTTAACATCGGAAGGCAAAGCAAATGGAGCCTGTACAGACTTCTGCGCTGCTTCCAGCTGCAAGGTAGCAAAGCGTGAGCGGGCTACCTGTACCCACATGATGTCGTCAAATTGTCCGCGTTGATGCTCGTCTGAGTCAATGCCAGGACGAACAGCGATGACGACAGGAATCTCGTCAATGAAATTCTTTACGCGGTCAAGGAGAAGATTGCTACGCTCTGGGATGAAGAGGATGGTTTCGTTCTTATCCACATAGCGGAATACCTCAAGAAGACGCTCAGAGTTGCGAGCCTCGTAAGGTCCACGGATAACAGACTCATGCTCTGGGAAATCGTTGCATAGCTCGCGTACAGTCTTCTGGTAGCGACGGGTATAGGACGTCAGCTTGCCGAAGCGGTCCCACTCTGGGTATGCGCCAATTGGGTTGTCCAAGCGAATCATTGGACGATTGTTTTCAAAGTCAGGCTCGATGATGAAAGGCAGCATGCCGTAGGTCAAGTAGCGGTCAGCGCCTGTGTACATCTGGGTCTGCAAGTTGCAGGAGTCACGATAGCCAGCGGCAATCATGGTGCGCTTGTCAGCGCGCTTCTTAGCGCGGTCTGAGATAGCGTCAGTTGAGTCACAGTTAAAAGCAGGAAGTGGAGCGATAACTTCGGCTACGTCGCGGGCAGCGATATCGATGAAGTTAGCCACCATAGGCTTGGGATAGTCAGATGAGAACAGGTCAGGGAATACCTGTTGGATATTTCCTTGACGAATTGAAAGCAGGTCTGCCCAGCGGGCATCACGAAGATGGTAGTGGTCGCGCAGCTTGCGGACCTTAATACCTAACTCATCTATATCCAGTGCCATACCAGGTTCCTCCATTAGATGCCATTTGCTCTTGCAGCTTGGCGTACTCTTCTAAGTCCACAACTCGACGCTTGGCGAGCTGTCCTTTTGTTACAAACGGGTTCTTCACAAAAGAACCACCGTATGCGCCGGACTGATTGAGATAGTCGCGCATCTGCGTCTCTGCAAACCAGAGAGCCATTGGTCCGTCCTGCTTAGCCTTGGTGCCGGCAGACCAGGTAATCAACTGCTCGATAAGAGCCTTGATGTGTTCGTTATCGGCACGGGGCAATTCCAATAAGTTAGAACCTCTAATGTGTTTGCCTTGGTTGTCCAACGTGCCGAAAAGCTGTGCCATGGATGCGACGCCATACTCGGCGTCCATCTTGTTCGCACCAGTGTAGTGCTGCACGAGGCGGATGCCTCGGGTGGCAAGAAACTTGTTAATCTGTTCGTCTTGGGTGAGGAAGAGCTGAAAGGCGTTCTTCTCAATAACCCAGACCTTAGGCTTGTACTTCTCAGTCCAGCTGAAAATCAAGTCACGAATCTGCTGAGGCGTAGGGGCTGGCATACGTGAGGCTTCCAGCAAGTAACGCTTCTGGGTAGTTCTATCTCCAGCTAGCACGACGGAGAATGTATCTCCTGACATGGCTGGGTCCATGGAGCAGACAATGTACTGGTCGTTAAGCTGAGCGGGCTGGCCCGGTGCGCCTGGGATAAGCGGACCCACGGGACGCATTCCGCTGACAGAACCGCGTACATTCTCGGGTGTAAAGATAGCGGTAGACTCAACATCTTGCTGCTGGTACACCATAGCCCAAGTCTTTGGGTCAAGGACACCACGACGCTTCTTGAGGTTGTTACCATCCCAGCGCGGATACAATCCATCTGCATCTGGTTCTGTCTCATCGCCTGACCATGGGCGGTCTGACTTAGGCCAGAGCGTTACCCAATCTTTGGCTTCGTCTGCAAACTCTAGGACAGCCGGCATAGCTAGGTACGTCCAGGGCGATTCCCCTTCAGGGTATCGGTCTGGGTTACGCATCTCTCGGTACAAGTCAACTGGGTCAACGCGTGTACCTACAACCAGAATCTTGCCGGTAGGTCCCACACGAGTCAGGACTTCCTGCTGA
>Ga0208104_1000007_pt1 | contig 61674 bp, 42 predicted proteins | sample CryBogCBE29May09_FD_185503 | JGI IMG/M metagenome (GOLD analysis project Ga0208104, IMG submission 185503) | Freshwater microbial communities from Crystal Bog, Wisconsin, USA - CBE29May09 (SPAdes) | ecosystem: Environmental > Aquatic > Freshwater > Lake | place: Crystal Bog, Wisconsin, USA... | reverse complement strand
ATACTACGTCAACAAATCCAAAGCACTATTAAGAATGACTATTCATTTATGCGTCCCAACCGCAAGGGCTGGCACATGAGTGCTGTATTGCCTGGAACACAATTTCAAGAAACAATTGATATTTGTGTAAGTATTGACATGTCAGGTTCTATTGGTGACGAACAAGCTAAAGATTTCTTAAGTGAAATCAAAGGCATTATGGAAGAATATAAAGACTTTAAAATTAAAGTATGGTGCTTTGATACTAAAGTCTACAACGAAGCCGACTTTGATGGTTATAATATCGATGAGTTTGATAACTACGAGCCAATGGGCGGTGGCGGAACTGAGTTTGATGCCAACTGGGAATACATGAAGGAACACGATATTCAACCTAAAAAGTTTATTATGTTTACTGATGGTTATCCTTGGGGTAGTTGGGGTGATGAAGATTATTGTGATACAATTTTTATCATCCACGGTAATAACACTATTGTTCCACCGTTTGGAGAATATGCCTATTACGAAGCTGTTAAAGAGGCAGCGTAATGGCATTAAAAAATGGCAAACCTAATCCTTTAGATTATTTCAATTTACGGAGGGTTGAGTTTGCCTGCCCTCATTTTAAATACACTTCAATAGACAGGTATAATCCAACTTTAGTCAAATCTATCGACTCATGGATACGTAAGAATCTAAATAATAGGTACTATGTGGGTCAAGGCATAACACTAGATAATACCAATACGATTGTGTATAATACACGTATTGGTTTTGAAAGTGAAAAAGAACTCAGTTTTTTCACAATTGCCTGCCCGCATCTTCAAACTAGATAATTAAAATAGTACTTTACCATAAAGGAGATAATACATGTCTGACGTACAATCTACACCAGAAGCGCAACAAGGCGCTACCGAACTTACTATCAATGATTTAAATGCACTTAAAGTAATCATCGATATTGCTAGCTCACGCGGAGCATTTAAACCAAATGAAATGGTAGCTGTTGGCCAAACTTATACTAAGTTGACAACATTTTTAGATGCAGTTGCAGCTCAACAAGCAGCTCAGCAACCAGCACCAGCCCCAGCGGCACCACAACAACCAGCAACAGCAGGTACAGTCGCTAGTGCATTAGCAGGAGCATAATATGGCCGAAATTAAACACGTCGGCCGTGTTAAAGCTACTAACAAAAAATGTTTAGTAGCTTATCGCACATTGCCCGGCGATGCATACCATTGCCTAATTGTTCCAACAGAGAACATGCCCGATATCTATCATGATGCAATTATTAACTTGGTAGAAAGTTCAGCTGGACAGGAATCCTACGAACTTGCTCAAGCAATGGATCGTACACAATTCCCGGACGGTTCACGTATGTTGCCATGGTTACATGCAAATAATCGATTGATTAAAGCACCAACAGGCGCTATTGAAATGACACCTACTCTACAGACTAGTATTTTGTTGAGTGAGTTGAATCAAATTATTGCCGAACAACGCGGTGTGCCAATCGACGAACTTGCTCTTACAGAAAGTACGAATGATAAACCAGTTGAAAAGAAACCAGAGCTGGCAATTGAACAAGCTCCTGAAAAAGTTTCAGCAACTGTCAAAACCGCACTCGTACCAGATGAACCAGAAGCCAAAGCAAAATACTATCGTAGTCAAGCAGATAAGTTAGCAAAAGAAGCTGCTAATTTTAGACGCCTAGCAGAGGAATTGGTTCCTACCAAGAAAAAAGCCACTAAATGACACCAACGGGAAGAGTTCTTCCCAAGGATGTCATAGAGCATTGGCCAGAAGTATTCGGTGAAGTACAACTGAATGTGATACCTCTCAGGTATTTGCATACGGTATTGGTCAATTTTAAAAATGGCAAAATTTGGGAAATAAAAATAACAGCACAAACTAAACGTGATGGTTGGAGTGCCTTTGAAAAGAATCTCTCAGATATTTGTAAAAATTATGAAGATTCTATTGATAATGTAGACTTTAAATTAGATACAAAATTAGTTAAAAAAGACATCGAACGTAGTACGCAAAAGTTTTTAAAGAAAAAAAAGCTATAAATATATGAATGTTAGACTGCTTAGTTTCAGCCAGCCAACCGAAGAATTTGCAAGCATGGGAATTGATGACGCCCAAGAGCTCATTGCCTATTGCGCCCGTGTATCCAATCCCTCCAATCAGCTCAACACTTCCACGTCGGAAAAACTCATACAATACCTCGTCAAACACAAGCACTGGAGCCCACTTGAAATGGTCTCAGCTTGCATTGAAATCACAACCACTAGAGATATTGCCCGACAAATCCTTAGACACAGAAGTTTCAGCTTCCAAGAGTTCAGTCAGCGATATGCTGACCCTACTCGAGACTTGTCGTTTGTACGTAGAGATGCTAGAAAGCAAGACACAAAAAATAGACAAAACAGTATAGAACTAGATGTTCATAATAACGACGAAGATCGTTTTTTAGCCTATCAATGGGAACGTATGCAAGAGTTAGTTATTAAACAAAGCCGCGATGCATATGAATGGGCTATTAGCAAAGGCATTGCCAAAGAACAAGCTCGTGCTGTATTACCCGAAGGGTTGATTGAAAGCCGGTTGTATATGAACGGTACACTACGCAGTTGGATTCATTTTATCGATTTACGTAGTGCAAATGGTACACAAAAAGAACATCAAGAAGTTGCTATTGCATGTGCCAAAGTCATTAGCGAAATATTTCCAATGTTTAATTCTATTAAAGAATAACACACTCAACTAATTTAACTCCCGCATCGGAATTACTTTCTAATGCCATAGCAAATACATCTGGGTCAGGTTGAGCTACAGCTTTACCCCATCCAGAACCGTAAGGTTTAACTCTAGAGCCTTTGGTAATTGCACCGTAAATCTTAACAGGAACACGACCTTTTAACGCAACATAAGTTCCGCCTTCGAGATCGTCATTCATCTTAATACCAGGATTGCCACTAACTACTCCGATTGCCTTATCGTCTTTTCCGCAAGAAGTAATTTCTTTTTCTCCGCCTACTGTTACTACAGTACCAACTTCATATTCATTATCAGCAAGATATTTTTCTGCTAAGTCAGCACTTTGAATACTAGTATTTGAAGCATGAATAGCACGGAATCTAGCACTAGTAGATCCAATGTCTGTAAGATCGGCAGCACCTGGATAAACTATATTGCCTAACAGTTGTAGAGTAATAATTTTTGCAGCACCAGATGTAGTTCTAAATACAATAGGAATACCATCAATGTTACTTGTGATAACAGGAGTTGTTTGTGGTTGACCAGTACCAAATGTATACTGTGGATTTGTAATAGATAAACTAGTGCCTAAATTAATTCCAGAATCTGAGAAAGTTACAAGATTTGAAAATGTACTAGGAATATCACCGCGTACATAATTGCTAGAACTTATTTCGCCTAATGCATCAGAATTTGTTGCTGTTCCCCAGAATTTATAACCAGTACTACTCCATACACCGTTAGTTTGTGTTGTAGAATTTAATGTAATACCTTGTTTAACATCTGTAAAACCAGAAGTTACACTAGTGATAGTGTTTAATGTAAAGTTTGCATTGCTAACTGTGAAAATTACGTTAGATCCATCGATGACAGATTCAATTACATTATGAGAAGTATTTGAACCTTGCTCCTGTAAACTCTTAATAGAAAACTGTGTTGTTCCACTGTTGGTACTAGTAGTGAATGGTCCAATCGGTGTAAAAGAATTTACAGGATCTCCGTTATAAACATTCAATTGTTTATTAGTAGTATCAAACCAAAAATCACCAATACTCAATCCACTAGGTGGTTGATTAAATGGTGTAGATTCTGCACTACCTGCTGTACGGAATCTGCTACCATCATAAAATCTTAATTTATTTTTAGTAGTATCAAACCAAATTTGACCAGCTAATGGGTTAGTTGGTTGAGTTCCATTTGCAAAATTTTCTAGCAAATAGATAAAATTTTCATTTTGTGCTTGGCCGTAACCTGCGTAGTTCTTACCGATTAAAGTAATATCAAGTGAATTATCAATGGTGCCCGGAGCTACAGTTAGCCCGTTTCCGATTGGTTTTCCATTGTAATGATTTATTGTGTATGACATTCTGATCTTTCCTTATTCTAGTATTTATTTAGGCTGTGATTCTACCCAAGTGCTGAATGCTGCTAACTGATCTGCATCGTAGCCGTATAACTCTGGATATAAACTAAGCCATACTGACGAAAGCTCAGGTACAAGAGCTTTAAATCTGATAGTTGCTCTACCCGTTTTTTCAAGTTTAAATGTTGTAGGAGCACCATTTGTTGTTTTAGTCTTATAAGCATCAGTTGCAGCACCATTGATACTCATAGGAAAATCTAATTTTTGTAAATTTTTAATTTCAATTTGTGTAATATCGTTCCAAACTTTTCCGTCTTGATCGACAACACTTGGTACTAATGTTACAGTATTATCAACACCTACTATAGCATTTTTCTTATTATCTAAGTAAGTGTTAGGGCCAAACTCTACCATCATTTTTCTAACTTTTAGTGTATTATCTGGCATCCAAAAAGATAAATGACTAGGATTTAAAATACTTTCAGCTATTGCATCGTGCATTTCTTTAGTCATAGTTCCAATATAGTGATTTTCAATACTTCTATCATTATGAACAATATCTGCAAATGGTGCTAGTGCTCCGTACAATCCTATGATTAGTCGTGTTACTGTTGAAAAACTTACTGAATAAGTTTTATCTGCTGTCCATCCTGTTGATACTGTTGTTAATCCTGCATCAGGTGCCGTTGTCATACTATGTTCCTTGTTAATTTATTGTATACGTTATCGCAATGATTACACTCTGTTCCGCATACTGTTTTACAATTATTAGTTAGTTGATTAAAACCCTGCTCTGTAATTTCATTTATCAATATATTTGCAAGACCAAAATTACCAGTAGTACTTAATAAATCTCCAAACTGAATATTTCCACTACCTTTTTGATATGCATCGATAACTTTATACCAACGCATTATTGGAAATCCTCTACCTGCAATTTTAATAGTATCTACCATGTCTCCAAATTTGTCTAAATCATTGGGAAATGTAAAAGCTGTTTTTAACCATTCGGATGGTTTATCATTAAAATATTTTACACATCCAAGTGTATTATGTACCTTAGTAGTTATGTCACGTTTATCTTGAAATTTAACTTGGCTAATAATAAGGTCGTCCCATTGTTTCCATTTGCAATCTACAATACAACCTTCGTTAACTAACATAGTAATTTTAATATTATGCTGTTTAGCATAGTCACTCATTTTTTTAAGTGTATCTAAATCTCGATTCAAACTACGGTCAACTATTATACTAGTAACTTGTAAAACTTCATGCATAAAAATAAAATCTTTAAGTGTACGCACTAGATTGTTTACACTATTTTTTAAAATTAAATCTGGCTTGTGTTGGCGAAAATCATTAATGATACCAGCTCTTAGCAAATATGTATTATTAAGAGTTACAATGTCAGCATCGATATCTTTTACATGAGCAATTAAATCTGGAACTTGTTCGTAAAACTCATTACTATAAACGCTTGGGTTCACTAAGTAGTGTAGTTTAATTCCGTATTTTTCTCTGATAGCATATAGCTCGGTGAACATTTCTTTATTACCAAATATAGTTCTTGCACTACCAAATTTATTGTCGCTGAAATATACATCAGTAATTGATGTTATATCCAGGTCAGGAAGTGCATCGAGCATACCTGGAGTGTAAGGAACGCTAAATTTACGGATTATAGACATTGTTTGTTCTGCTTCCAATTCCAATCCAGCCAGCTGTAATACTAGTTCCGTGATACCAGTGATCTCCAGATATAGTTAGATAAATGGTAAAAAATCCATAATAATAACTATTTCTATCGTAAGAAGAAGGAGTTACTGATACACTCCATTGTGCTGGAGATAATCCGTAATAGCTAATACGTGCATCATATATATTTGATAAGCTAGCCATGACATTTAAATCATAATTGCCTTTCCAGCGAAGATTATTTGAATCATTACTTAAACCAAGATAGCTACCAAGGTCTACAGTAAATGTAACCGTACCAGTAGTACCGTATTCGCTCAATGTTGCATTAGTTATAGTAGTACCCCACCCTGATCCAAATCCGCTAGTTGTACTTGAACTTGAACTAGAATATGCTGTATACAAATCTATAGATCCAACAATAGTTTGTACTATATTTTGTAATTGTGCCTGCGGGCTAGCAATTTGACGAGGTATCGAAGGAGTATTTGATAAATCATTATAATCTCCAGTAGCAGCAACTCTAGCAAGAGTATTACCAAAATTTACATCAGTAAGAATCTTTGCCCATGGACTCCAAGTAGTACCTGTATCTCTGCGACTACGTATAAAGTTGTCTGAATGAGCACCAGTTGAACCACTCCAGCCAACTAATAGTTCTCCGCCACCACCACCGCCTAAGGTAATTAAATTACCGTATGTAGTCGGATAGCCTGGATTATTATAAACTCCACGTAGTGTTAATTCGTTACGAGGTTCGTAGGTTGAATTATCTTCTGGCCCAATGACTCCCGAAGTATTGAGAACATTGGCTGAACCAGCATTACCAGATACGTTACCTGTAACATTACCTGTAACATCACCAATTACAGCTCCGCGATGTGTTCCGTAACTATCACCTTGTAATGTGCCACTAAATGTTGTAGCTGTTAATGTACCATTTTGTACATTAAATGACAATCCTGTATTGTAAATTGATTCATTTTGTCCTGGAAATGCAGTGCCAACTTCACTTGCACCTAATAGATAGTAAGTGCCAACGCCGGCTGTTTGATTTAAAAACAAGTGTGCTGCATTTACAGAATTAGAAGCTGTATCTGCATTGCCAAATAAATTACCAGTTACATTGCCTGTAACATTGCCAGTATGCAAACCAGTAGTATTACCTGTTACGTTACCTGTAACATTTCCAGTTAAATTGCCTGTAACATTACCAACTACGTTTCCTTGGAAATGATCTGTAGCTGTATGCACAGCGCCTGTAACATTACCAGCAACATTGCCAGTTACATTACCAGTTACATTTCCTGTTACATTACCTACAATATTTGCAGAAGTATAACCTATTTGATTCGTAGAAGAATTAAAAACTTGTGTATTGTTAGAACCGTACAGACTACCAGTTACATTTCCTGTAACATTGCCAGTATGCAAACCAGTAGTATTACCAGTTACATTACCAGCAACATTGCCAGTTACATTACCAGTTACATTACCAACTACATTTCCTTGGAAATGATCAGTAGCTGTATGTACAGCACCAGTTACATTACCAGCAACATTGCCAGTTACATTACCAGTTACATTACCAACTACATTTCCTTGGAAATGATCAGTAGCAATATGAACGCTACCTGTAATATTACCAGCAACATTGCCAGTTACACTACCAGTTAACGGTCCAGTAAATGATCCAAAAATTGGAGCTCCATTAAATCCAAAAGTTCCTGCATTATAATTAAACCACAATATGTTGTTTGATGAATAAAGATCTCCATTTAAAGATCCAAAAGTTGGACCGTAATGAATTCCAGTAGTTTCTCCGCTAATATTAATGTTCCAAGTGACTGTATTATTATCGTTAAAAACAAAGTTTGTAGGTTTATCTGGGATATTTGCCCAGTGTACTAACAAAGCTAAATCAGCTGTTACAGCTGAGGTAGCTGAGTTAGCATGATCTGCATTAGTAGCCGTAGTCGCATTACCGTAAAAGTTAGGAGCGGTTACGGCATTAGCTGAAATATTCGCACTTGAAATATTGTTAACATTAATGTTTCCAGATCCATCTCTAACAACAATAGTATTGATTGTTGGTAATCCTGGAGCTCCAACACTTGCTTGTCTATAATATCCACTTACATTTAATAAATTTGATTGAGCTGCTGTACCGGTAAATGTGTTTGCATATACTGTTCCAAATTGTAATGAATTGCTTCCTAAATTTGAACTACTCAATCCTGTTGGTAAAATATTTCCGCCAATAATTTGTATAGCCCCGGCATTATTTTGTAAGGTTAGTGTATTACTATCGGGAGCATAAACTGTAGGACCATATTGACTATTTGATAAAGTCAAAACTGGTAATGTTGTACCAATAACAATACCTTCATCTGGGAATTTAGTCAGTGTAGGAAATACTGTATCTACTAAAGGTGCATAAAAACTTGGAAGATTATTTCCAAGTTTATTAGCATTTGTAATAGTACCGTGATATTCATAAGAATTGTTTATTGTTACACCTGAATAGATTATAGGAAATCCAGGTATTGCAGGACTAGGAGTAAAATCAGCATCTGCGTTTACAATGAATAAAGTTGTACCGTTAACTACAGCTCGTTGTACAGCATGAGCATGGCTTGGTATAGCATTATCTGTTATTGCAACACTTTGCATTTGTGTTGCCGCGAATCCAGTAACACTTTGTGGGCCAACCATTGTATAGTTAGATCCATTATAAACATTTAACTGATTGTTAGTGGTATCATACCACATATCACCCAGTGTTGCACTTACTGGTTGTGTACTACTAACATTGTTAATTGCTATGGTTTTCCATAACTTGTTTGTTTCGTCAAAATAAACATTTAATTTTAAATTTGTAGGAGTAGAGTCAAACCACACTTGCCCTAAAATAGGTCTTGGAGGAGGATTTTGATAAGCAAAATGTTCAAGTAACCATACTAAGTCATCATTCAATGCCTGACCGTAGCCAGAATGATTCTTACCAACTAGAGTAATATCTAGTGAGTTATCGACTGTCCCGTCAACAACCGTAGCAAGCGGTTGTTTATTATATCGGGTTATTGAATATGCCATCTTTATCGCTCCGTATATCTTTTATTTGTTTTCATCTTACCAACTAGTACTACTTAATGGTGATCTCTTCCATAAATTTTCAGCAATACAAACATAAATCCAATTTGAATCCCATACTATTTGTCCTGGATGGCCTGTACTAGTCGATGTTGGAGGAACCGTAGTGTCACTAAGTCCGCCGTATGTAACTGTATTTCTTATTCTAAATGTACCATTAACGTCTAAAGTTGCTGTTGGTAAGTTTGTATAAATTCCAGTAAACTGTTGTTGAGCGTCGATAAAAAATGCAGACTGATTAGAAGAACTTGTGTTTCTTAAATTTATATCAAAATTTTGATTGTCTGTTGTTGATTTAATTTGGAATGTTACTGGTCCTGAATACTCAGGTTGAACGCTAATTTCTATATTGCCGCTTGGGCCTAGTACTAGTTGCTTGTTAGCTTTAATATACAAACCGCCTAAGCCACTAGAATCAGTATCAATAATACTATTTCCTGTTGTTTGTACAAAAGAAGAGGATGTATAATTATTAACTCCGTCAGTTAAAGACTCTGCCGTATTTGCAGGAACATCAAACATAATACCTGGATACGAACTTACATTAAATCCTGGAACTAGACTGGTTGGATATGTATTTTCTAAACCTTGATTAGATTGTGGGACAAATGAATCTTTAGAAAATACACCAAGTAATTGAGAATTAACTCGTAGTTCTACTACTACATGATTCAAACTATTAACATCTAAAACATCTAAAACATTAAAACCAGAAGCTTTTTGATTAGCTGTATAAATGGGTCCTGCAAGTATTGGTCCTGAATTCGAACCATCGCTAAAGAATAATTGCTGATTTGTACTATCAACCCAAAAGTCACCTGCTGACAAACTACTAGGAGGTGTTGTGCTTACTGTTGTACCTCCAGCAACATTAAACGATTGTGAATCGCTGTCATATACTTTTAATTTTTTTGTAGATGTGTCAAACCATAACTGACCCATTAATGGATTATTAGGTTGTGTAGTATTTGCAAAATTTTCTAATAGATGAACAAAATTATCATTTAAAGATAAACCGTATGCAGTGGCATTTTTACCTATTAAGGTTAAATCTGTTGTTAGCTGATCAACGGTTCCATCTAGAACCGATGTTAATTGTGTTCCATCAGTTTTAATTATTGGGTATGCCATTATATGTTAGCTCCGGTATAGATGATGTAGTTAATAGCAAGATATGGATTCATCACATTCACTGCTTGTCCTGTAACTGTTGCTCCAGTAGAAGAATCAACAACCGGTCCAGCAGATGGTAAACCTCGTGTTAGGCCGGTTGTACTGGCCAAACCATGTCCAATTACTGTTGGATTGCCATCCGGTGTACTTGTAGTATCACCAACTGCATAGTATTGAATACCTTTAGGACTATTTAAGTTATGAGTATGCTGTGGAAGCTGACTTGTCGATAGTGCAACACTTGAACGTCCTGGGCCAGTTAAACTGTCTGATCCTGCTCCAAGGTTATCTGCGGTAGTTTCACTAACTCTGTTTGCCGCACTGCCTACTGTATAGACGCTAGATGATCCACCGCTTGCTGGAACTTTGATATTATTATTCATATTATCAAGTCCAAGTGGGAAACGTCCTCTTAAATCAGGTAACTTAAATGTACCAGCACCTAATAATCCTGCACTAGATCCGTTACTGTAGGTATATCCAATTAATTTATACAAATCTGTATAGATACTTTGCAATACTTCACTACCATCACATAATAAGAAACCGGCCGGAACAGCTGAAGCAGGGCCTGCAAATGGTAATATACAACCAATTGGAACCAATGGAACATGTTTAAAAAATGTTTGTTTGGTCATTTGAGCAAGTGACTGTGTTCCTTGCTTATATACTAATAATGTGTCTGGAAAAGATGAATTAAGAGTACTAGAATCACTTGATACTTGTTGATTTGTAATAAAATTTGTACTGATTACAGTATTAAAAGTAGCTGTACCGTCTAGACTTGCTCCATTAAATGAAACAGAATTACTTGTAACATCGCCTGTTAATTTAAAAATAGTAGGATTAGCTAGTTGTGTCGCACTACCGTCAACGGCACCAGTTACATATCCTGCAAATGTTCCACTAAAATTTCCTACAAAATTTTGAGCGTAGATATTTCTAAATTTTAATGTACTACTACCAATATCATATACTTGTGTGGCCGTTGGAAGTAGTGCTGATCCAGAAGTTGGAGTACCATTTGAATTCCAATTAATATATAATTGACCGCCAATATAAGTATCGTCGTTTAAATTACTTACACCTGTTACTGTCGACGATCCTGTAATTGTTTGATTGCCACCAATGTCAATATTTCCACTAACTTTTACATTACCTATTACATCTAACGCGGCAGATGCAGAAGGACTTGGATTGTTTATACCCACTTGTCCGTTAGCATTTACTTGAATAACTGTATTTGTAGTATTTGTAGAATCAGTTAAAACAAAAGATATGTTATTATTAGGGTTACTAGAAACTAACTGTGTCGATACACCAGTTGTTTTGATTTGAAAACTCAAATCACTACCAAGTTTTATACCATCGTTAACTTGAATATTTAAAGGACTGTTACTGGTACTAGCAACATCTCCTCTTAAAAAATTTGTTGAAGCAATTACTTTATTATTAACAAGCAATCCGTTTGCCGATTGTGCTGTTCCCCATAGACCTGCACTAGCACCTAATGCAGGATCTGTACCGTCGCTGAATAAATTTACACCTTTCTTTATAGATGCAAAACCATTTAAACTTGTTTTAGGAATAAAACTATCTTGGCTTACTATTGCAACTCTACTACCAGATGCATAAAATGTAACAACAAAATGAGGTTGATTACCAGTGTCAATAATTTCTTCTGCAACCGGACCTGTTGAAGATCCTGAACTAAATTGCGGACCTACCAAAATCCAACTTGATCCAGAATATACATATAACTGACTAGTAGCGGTGTTAACCCAAATATCTCCGCTAACTGGACTTAAAATATCTGAACTACTACTGGCTTTTTTAATTGCACCTGCTGGATTCCATGTCCCGCCATCATATACTTTTAAAAGACTATTGGCATTATCATACCATAGTTGTCCTTGTACAGGATTTGAAGGAGGTGTTGGATTGGCAAAATTTTCTAATATATGTAAAAAATCTGTTGCAATTAGTTGACCATAACCGCTATTATAGTTTTTACCTACAAATGTTATACTGGTACTGGTAGAATCAATTTTTTGATCTTCTACAGTAATAGGAGGCTTATTTGGATTGTTTAACTCAGTATATTGAATTTTATAAGACATCGATTATACTCCTACTAGGCCAGTTAGACTTTGAATACGTACTGTATAATCAATTTGAATCAAACGATTTAAACTTTTTAGTACCGGATGGAATACAACGTGAGTTAATAACAAACTTTGTCCAGTACTACTATAACTTTGTAAACCTAATTCATCGAATACATAAGTGTTAACACCGTCGCTGTTTGTATCATAAGCAGCTTGACCGCTAGGCTCTCCGTAATCTAATAAACAAGTACAAAAAATATCAGTATAATTTTGACCAGTTACGTGGCGTACTTCAGTAAAATTACGTGTTGGATCCACATTGGTACTTGAACTAGGATCAATTACCTTGCTATAAGTTTGATTATAAAGACTAGCATTAGTTCCACTGCTATTTGGAGTTAGATATGTAATAATTCCTGTAGGGTCAATACTAGTTCCGCCGTTACCAAATGCAATATTATATACAAAGCCGTTTCCGCTGTTAGTCATAGCTTCAACAATAGCTATACTCATATTTTCATAATGAATAGCATTACGTTTGTTGATGTAAATTTCGTTAGAAATTGGGTCATAAATTTTAATATGACCTTCTATATGAATCCCTGTTGCGTCTTTAGTCTGCATATCTATCTCTCTTTATCTTATATTTATCAACGGATATAATCTGGTAGTTTAATCCCGTTTTAGGCATTATTTCTTGTTTTTATGGTAACAAAGTTGTAGTCTCGAGACGAAGCTTTGTTAGTAAAGACGTAAGTTCCTGTTCCAGCTACAAATGTTACCCAATCAGTTAAGGTTGGATTCAAATTAGTTGTACCCAATAACACTGGATCAGATCCACTGCCCATTATGTAAGTGTATACATATCCGTTATCGTTATCGTTGATAATAATCATACCACTAAAACTTGTAAAAGTAACAGTATCGTTTGTATTCAAAGTTATTACACCTGCGGCACTAGCATCGATATTAACATTATTGTTTGTAGGCGGTAAAGATAGCATACCTCCTGATTTAAACGACCAGTTTGTTATGGCGCCATCTGCTGTAATGGCTACTTCAGTATTGTCATGCAAGTAAACTTCTGCGAAATTAGGAGATGAGGTATTAGTAAAGATATCAATTATATTAGTATCAGAAGTCATCGCCCCGTTAGCTAATTTTAAAGATCCGTCAATTCCGCTCAAACTAGTTGTAAACAAGGTGCTAGTACCGTGTTTGATATTAACACTGCCGTTTGTTGTACCAATGTCCATATTTCTAGATACATTGTTTTCACTAGATCCTCCAGAGCTAGCTAACAACGATACGGTTGCTGTACCAGGGGAAGCAAACGATGCATCTATAGAAAACACAGATAACCCAGCTGTGTTATTGAAATTCAAAACAGAATTATAAGATCCTGAAGTAGCAGAAGTTTGTATTGAGATTGATTCTTTAACTAATACATTTTCATCAATTTCAACTGTAGAATTTCCAGTGGAAGTTATTGTACTACCAGTAAATACAAAATTTCCAATAGAAGGAATACTAGGTGTATGCGATAGATCTCTATAGTCCCCACTAGTTGCAACTGTAGAAAGTGTTGGAGTTCCAGACAAATCACTGTAACTACCGCTAGTTGCTACTGTTGCAAGAGACGGTTTGTTAGTTAAACTATTATAATTTCCATTGAATGCAGATGAGCTTAATTGATAAACACTTAGATCTGGCTTACCAGTTAAATCTGCATAGGCTCCGCTGAACAATGATGGCTTACCAGTTAGATCTGAATATGCACCACTAAACAATGATGGCTTACCAGTTAGATCTGAATAAGCACCGCTGAATAATGATGGCTTATTAGATAAATCGTTGTAACTACCGCTAGTTGCCACTGTAGAAAGTGATGGTTTATTTGACAAATCATTGTAACTACCACTAGTTGCTACTGAAGCAAGTGTTGGTTTATTTAAAATTCTAGAAATTCCAGAACTAGAATTCCAGTCACTATTAACTTGTGCGGCTGGAATTGTAGGTAAATTCAATAAATCGTTATAGCTGCCACTAGTAGCCACAGCAGCAAATACAGGTTTATTCAATAGACTTTGATAACTTCCAGTAGTTGCTACAGCACTAAGTACCGGTGCACCTGTAAGTTTAGAATAAGCTAAACTAGTAATCCAAATTGGATTACTATACTGACCCGATGCTACTAGTAAATTATCTACGGTGATAGGCGATGCTGTCCAACTTAAAGATAATCCGTCAGTAGTTAACAAACCATTTTGAAAGTTTGTTTGCGGAGGTAATGTAAGTCCGGTTAAGGAAGTTACTTTTGTATACAAGTCTGTAAAATTATCATTTATTTTGACTGAGGCAACACGCAATGTGTCGCCGGTGCCGTCATTAACTGAATTTCCATAATTTAAAATTTGTTGTGTCATTTTTTTTATCCTTTGTCTAATGTTACATTACCGCTGTCGAATGTTACTTTAGAACTATCTATAGTTAGTTTTCTGTTGTTGTTAAATCCAGTATACCATATACCCGGAGTGGCCTTAAGGAAAGATGCAATATTACTTACATCATTCAATATATTAACAGGATTAGCAGAATGGTCGCCGTCCCACGACTGGCCGCTCTTTCTAATTATCGTAATTTGAGTACCTTGTGTAACTACGTTTGCCAATGTTATTACTGATCCTGCTGTAGTTACATTAGAAACAACAAATTCTTTAGCAAACTTTTCATCGCCGTCTTTAATTGTACCAACTGGATCTGTATCAGAGATAGGAATTGTTGGACTGTAAGGAGCTAAAGTAGGATTGTAATGAACATAATCATATTTTTTCAATCTTCTTAAGTCATCCTGTCCGCCTACAAATACTTCAAATAATGAATTATAGTCTGTAAAAGTAGGATCTAATGTAAATCCAAGGTCTAGATTGAATGTTGTAGTTACTCCATCTGAAATAATTGGCCTCACATCGGTAATATCACTGTACGGGATAGTAGAATCTGTACCAATATCTTGTACACTTGTTCCTACATTACTATAAGATCTAACACCAGTTCCTAAAGTTCCCCTACGTAACTGACTTAATATATTAAGATCTTTCTTAAAATATTCGATACGTTCACCGGCAATTTCTATCACACCTGGTTTGTTAGTTGAAGGGTTTGGTGTTGTTAAAACTGTTCCATCTTTAACTACAATTTGTGTGTCATACCAATTTAGCTCTTGTGCCAATAGTGTATGTCGGTTGAGTGCCAGTCTCTTATAAACAGTTCTGTTCAACATGTCTTTAAACTGCATGTATGAAATTCCAGGTTGTGGTACATTGTTGTTAAACAATAACACTGAAATCTTATCAGTTGGGGCAGGTGGAACTGTTAATTGCACACTTTGGTGATTTGATAGCATCTGATAATCAATTAACGGAGTTAACAAACGTCCGTTTTGAATAATCCAAGCATATTCTTCGTCAGGTACAGTATGATTTAAATTGATAATTCCACGTGTTGCATCTTGATAACGATAATAATCAACAGATCCTGGTATCGAAGATACTAATGAAGAAATATTAACTGTAGTTCTTTCAAGATCTAATATATCATGATTATAAGATGTTAATACTTGAATTTTATGACTGCTATCATAAGAATTATTTAATGTTAAATCTCCAGTTGTAGAATCATAAGAATACTCTGCATTGGTTCTAATACTAACAACTAATTGTTTTCCTATATTCTTATCACGTATTTTTTTACGCAACGTCACTGTAAGGCCAGTTAGGTCAACAACATATTCTTTATTCAAAGCTATTAACTTTTTATCAATATACACCCTAACATCTGAATACTGAACAGCATTTAAAGTAAACTGGTCAGCTGAAATAGTATAAGCAAGCGTATCAGATGTTATTGTAAAATAACTATTAGCAGGAGCTTCCAATACAGTATTGTCAACTATTACAATCATATTTGATTCTGCAGGTAAACCAACACCAACAGGATTATCTAATTTAAATGTATTCTGAGGTATTGCATACAACGGTAATAACTCAGTTTGCGTAACTGCAACCGTTTGAATAGCACTTGCTACGATAATATAGTTTATTACAGATCCTGCTGCAGGAGTTACACTAAAACGCAAACCAATCATACCGCCTAACGAGTATGTATTGTCTGTTTTAAACAATATAGGATTTACTAATACACCATTTAAATAAATTACAGATGAAACAGTATCCAGCCATTTAGCTCTGGTGATAAATTCTGATGTAATTCCATCACAAATAAAATAATCACCGTCTAAAATATTTTGACCATTAATACCAATAGTAAAAATACTAATAATTTTATTAGCTGCAGGTGGTTGAACAAAAACAATTCTGTTCTGATTAAATGAAACATTATAATCCACACCCGCTACTTTAATTACATTATCAACTTTTACTACAATCGCACCTGGATTGTTTAATAATTGACTGTATGCAAATGTTAATAAGCTACCATCGCCAACATAGTTGTCAATTTTAACTTTTGCTCCAGCATTGTATGTTTGATCGTATACTTTAATAGCCAATGTATCAACTACTTGTCCTGGCATTACTTCTTCTGGAGCAGGACTAGATGTTGGTGTTACTAATCCGTCACCATCAATGATAATATCATCTGCTAAAATACCAGTTGCTGTAGTATAAGCTAAATCGCCGCCAGTAATCGATGTATCATAATCTTGATCAGCAGGTGCAACTGATCCATCACTAGATGCTTGACGAATAACAAATTCATCACCAACAGTCACTGGATAACTATCAGATATTGTCACAACTGTATTTGCTGTAGAAGAATTAACCACTTGTCTAATTGTAGCAGTTGCTGTAGCGGTTTCAATACCTTGTTCAAATGTAATAGTTGGATTATTTAAATATCCACTACCTGGATTTGCTAATACAACAGAGTCCACACCATAAACTAAAGTAATTGTTGCATTTTGACCAGTGCCTCCCATTAATGATTGGCTGGCTTCATCAACTCCACCTTCATATATTGTTGAAGACAATATTTGTAATTCATCAATTGGTCCAATTTCTGTAAAGCTGGCTGTTCTTGTTACTTGTAAAATAACAGCACTCGAACCAGTAATAGTAGTCGAAGCGGTAGTTAATTTACGATTTAATGTCCAGAAACTGCCATTGCCAGTTCCATGACTAGACGGATCAAGGCCTGTAATGTATGTTATATCAACGCTAGAAACTGTACCAACTACAAATGTTTGCGATAACACCGTGGTGTTTTCATAAGAAACAGAATGGTCAGTAACATCAGTAACTATATATTTTCCGTTAAATCCATTAGGAAATCCAGATACTTCTGTATACTGGCCTAATGCAAATGGTATACTAGCACGAGTTGCAAATGTGATAGTTGCGATTGTTCCATCGCCACGGATTCCTGTGCTGATTAATGAATCAAATTGTGCAATTCCTGATCCGGTTAAAATCATTCCTGGATAAATTTCGCCAGAAGTTATAGTTCCTACAACTAGTGTTGAATTAACTATAGAAGAATTGATCATTGTTACATTAGCAGGACCATACTGTGGAGTTGCTACTAGTATGTCGCCAACAGTATAGCCAGTTCCGAGATTGTTTCCGTTATAAGATACATCAACAGCTTTCATTATTGGTGTTGCTGATGCTGTATAACTTGGAGCATTGAGATCAGAATCGCTAAATGTTATTGCAGGCAACTGAGTATAACGACCCGGACTAGTAACAGTAACTGAAAATACCGGGAACGGTGTTTGCATTTTTGCCTTAGAATTTTTCTGATCCACTGTTCCAAATTTTGGATCGTCTAATCTTACAGGACTTGTTTTTCCAGTGATAACAATTTCTGCTCCAATTGCAGGAACATAAGATAATAATACTACTGTACCGTCGTTATTTACTACCATATCGATTGTATCTTTTAGTAGTTTAGTAAACTGTATCGAATTGCCATTAACAATTGGATAATAATTATTAATTTGTGCAGGATCCTTAAAGATTACAGAATTTAAAATTAAACTTACAGTACCAATTGTAGTTGAAGGTGCTTGCAACAAACTTGTAAAACTTACAAAATTAAATGATGCATTGGTGACTTTATAAATGCCGTTGTAAGAATTTGGAATAAATCCTGTTACAATAATAGTAGTACCAGATTCAAATGGAACATATTTTTGAGTGTCAAACGTTATTGTAACTGTGTGACCGTCACCACTAATATTGTTTGCATTTAAAGTAGTAGAAGAATCTGGTGTTCCTAATGTAATTGTATTTGTATTAGTGTCAATATTTTCAACTACCGTATCGTATGCAAATACTGATACAGCATCTGAAGTAACAACATCTCCTAAATTAATTCCATCAACGCTATTTAAAGTAAGTTTATTACTACCAGCATAGTTATATGTAAATGTTAATACGCCTGTTGGTGTACTATCAGGAGCTTTACTCAAAGTTAATGTTTTATTAGTATAATCAACATACGTCACTGTTTGTCCGCTAGTAAAACCTGTTCCAACAACAGCCATTCCTATTAAAATTCCAGTAGCGTCGGAAACAGTAAGTGTAGTATAGTAACTTCCTACTGGGTTGTACGTAGTTGTAGGTCCTGCAGCTGTTTTTGTAACTACTGATGTTACAACTACGGTAGTAGCTAAAATATTATACTCAAATTTAATTTGATTAGAGTTCAGTGCAGATATGGTTGTTCTATCTTCAGTACTTGCAGCATGATATACGTTTATTTCAGTACCAGGATTCAATTGATAAGGTAGTGTAAAAGATCTAAGTTGATCTGCAGTAGCTGTAACAAAATAGTCAGTATAATTACTATCAAAATTATCCCAAGTATCAGTTCCAAATGGGTTTGAATCCCAACCGTGAATACTATTAAATCCTAAACCATTAACTTGTACGCCACCATAATCAGTTCCAGTTAATAACTGTGTAAGATCTTTTCCTAGTTGGCCACTTGTTGGATTATAGTAATATTGAATGCGGTCAACAGCATTTAATAAAGATTGATTTATCTTATATGTAACAACTATAATACTCTGATTAGACGGAGGTGTTAAAAAAGTAATAACTCCAGTGTAATGTGTATAGCCGTTATATTTTGCTTTAATAACAGAAAGTTTATAATTTTCTCTAAGTGCAGGTATGCCATTGATAGTAACTGTATTTTGACCAATACGTGTATCAGGAGCCCAAGTCAACGCCCATTGCAATCTGCTACCAGAACCAGTGAACGTTTGTGTTTTTTGTAATACTGTATTATAATACGTATAGTCAGTTCTATCAAATTTTATTCCAATTAACGAACCACGAACTACACCTTTACCAATAACAGCAATTACCCTGGCTGATATTCCTATTGGGCCAAGTCCTCCTGAAATAGTAACTGTTGGGGTAGACAAGTATCCTGTTCCAGGATTAGTTAATACTATTCTACTTACAGCACCATTAACTATAAATGCCTGAGCTGTTGCACCAGAACCACTTTCGCTAGTTATAATAACTTGTGGAGGAGTTATATAATTAGAACCTCCGCTGATAATAACAAGATCTGTAACAACAAATCCTAAATTATCATTCCAGAATTTCCAAGGATAAGTTTGTATAACAGAGTTATTAGAAGATACACCAGTTCCGTCAAATATAGTATCAACTGGTACAACTTTGTTATTTGAATAAACAGGTTGTAAATCAAAATCAGTAATGGCACTTTGTCCAACTTCTAAACCTGTGTAGTTGCTAATATATTCTCTTAATTTTGTTCTGTATGGTTTAACTTCTGAAACATAATCTTCAAAGTTAGCAATATTATCAACAGGGTAGTTTACTGGTTGATCTAACTTACCTACATTATGTGTTGCACGAACAAAACTAGTTTTAAATGCCCAATCAATATATACTTGTTCACTATGTGCATAGTGTATTGCAGCAATGAACAAGTCTAAATAGTTTTGTTTTAAATTACCAATAAAGATATTTTCTTTAATTGTATTAAGAATAATTCTTAATTCTGTACTAGCAACAACATCAAAACTTCCGCCATCAAATATGTCGCTGTCATAACCAATATTAGTAGATTCAAAGTTGTAAAGTTTAGTACTTAATTGTATTGTACCATTCTGTATACCTACTATGTTATAACTTTGAGTCCAATCAACACTGGTCGAATTTGCATATTTTTCTAGTAACAACCAACCGCCTGCATTTACTGTACGAACTTTTACTAGTTCGCCTATTTTAGATTGAAGAGTGTTTAACCCTACAAATGTATCCACAGCATGATCTGGAGCACTATACTGACTATACCCAGTTGCATACCAATCAACATAATTCCAATAATTTCTCACATCATATGCTTGTGTAAGTATACGTGACCATATCTTAGATGTAGTATCGTATGCATAGATACTCCAATTATTGTTGGCAACACTATCGCTTTTTACTAACACACAATAAGTTCTTACTGTTAATGTTGTATTACTAATATCGTAGCCAAAGCCTCCGCTGACTACTGACACATTAGTAATTTGTCCTAGGCTATTAATTGTTGTTTTAAGTACAGCATTTTTTCCCGGACTATCGATAGTTACTGTAGGTGCAATTAAATAACCGCTACCTGCAAAAGTAATATCTATACTTGTAATTGTACCGTTAGTAATTACAGGATTTAAAATTGCTTTTCTAAATGATGTAATATTCAAATATGGTAACTCTGCATCAGTGTCAAGAGTATTATCATATAGACCTGATATCACTGTTGGAGGAGTATCGTAGCTTTCTAAAGCACTAATATTATAGTTTTCACTAATTTGATTTAAAATCAATGTTCTGTTTGTACGTTCTACAAACTCTTTAAGAGCTTCAATACGATTTACAAACATACTTTGACGTGGACGATTCTCTACACCATATCGTAGTTTAGGAGGCTGAGTCAAATCTGGAACACCACGTCCTGCCGAATCAACACCGCATAAACTATCAAACCATTTTTGTTCTAATGTCAACGGTAAATCCACAATAGGATCGTTACTAATTAATTTCCATTGACTATGAATATTCTGATCTGTTTTATTTGTTAACCAATACTCTACCGCTAGTACTACATCTTTATCTTTCAAATACTGACGAGTATTAGTTAAACTAAATGAATCCGGACCTAACAAAGACAAGTAAGAATAACTTTGTCCGCGAGGGTTAGCAATTAAACTGGCAACATCCAATGCTGTAATATTACGTCCCGGTACATGCGGAACTACTGATTTATTTTTAACCCAGAAATAATAAGTCTTAACAAATGCTTTAGTAAGATTATTATATTGCTGTCTTACGCTGTATACATTATTGCCATATAAACTTGTACCGCTTATACCTAAAGCAAGTCCAGCAGGAGTATCTGCTTGTGCATCCCACTGAGCTGGCAATAATTTTGATTCAACCCATTCGTAAATATCTATACTTGCACCTGGGGCTAGTTTGTTCCAACTATTATTTCTATAATTTACATCATCAAAATAAGATTCAACAAACTTGGCGGTACTTAAATTCCACCATAACTGACCAATTTGATTCTTTGACCAGTAACTTGAGTTATCTGCATTAACATTAACAGATCCTGGATTATCAGAATACACCGCAGGATCATAGAAAGATTTATATTTTATTTCTTCATCTGCAACGCCTGCAATTTTTCCTTGCAATGGATCAATAGTATCTAAGTAAGATACAAGTGTTCCAAGATTTTTATTATATAAGAATGCTTTCTTAACTCGGCTAACAATTGGAATCAAACTAGATGTCTTATCAAGAGTCCAGCTGTATTTGTCAGACGGTTTAACGTAACTATAAACTTGTCCAGATTGAATATGTGTCTGGTCAGTTGCATAAGGTGCACCGACTACTACCGTATTATCGCCTGCAGAGAATCCAATTCCATATCCATCAGAACTTGTGTCTGCACTTTGCAAACTTTCACTAAACACCCACTTGTCTCCATACATATCATATATGTCAACTCGTCCACTACCTATTTGTGTTTGGACAAATAGTGTAGAATTTTTATCATAGGTGCTAGGTGTAGTTGCCTGAGAAGTTGTATCGCTAAGATATGGATTATCTTGATTATTTTCTAATGTTTTAGCATAAGAATCAAACGTTGTTGTTATAGAAGCATTGCCACTTTGACTATAAACAGCAATAGTTTTGCCTCCATTCATAAACGCAACCTTGTTTCCAAAGTGTCCTTGAATTTCTGAATAATGATCTACTAGTGTTTGATATGGAGTTGGGCCATATTCAGCTCCGTTAAATTTATAAACATTAACAGTTCCATTTTGTGTACCATCTCCAACAACAATATATACTCCGTCATCTGAAACACTTAAACTTGTTCCAAAAGAAACATCAGTACCTGAAATTGGCTGTAAAGTAATTCCATTTTTAAAGATTTGTACAATACCATTTCCGTTGCCATCTTCTGTACTAATAGCAATGATTGAATTATCAGCACTTACTTGAATATTTCTTCCAAAATTATCCCCAACAGTAGTACCTGCAAGGAAAGAGTTATATCCCCAATCTATAGTTTTAAACGTTATTGTACCATCTGGGGTTCCAGTAGGAGGTGCGCTTAAAATTAATGTAGTTGTACTTAATATTTGTAAAACATATTGTCCACTGATAAATCCTGTACCAGTAACTAGCATACCTGGGCTTACATTATATAAAGGAATTGGATTAGTAGATGATACAACTAATGTAACTCCCGAACTTCCTACAGGATTATATGTTGCAGATACAGATTTTTGTACACCATAAGATAATTTATAAACTCTTCCGACATTATTTGTTAATCCATCGTATGAGCTTCCGCCTAATGCTCCAACATATAAAGAATCTTGTCCAAAAACTAAAGTTGCACCAAAGTTTTCATTATCAACAGGATCTTCACTTATGATTGTATCGACAATAGAGTAAAAATTATCATTATTCTTTTTATATAAAGTAACAATACCTTGACCCACTGTTGTCGAATCATAGGCTTTTATTTGTTCAATAGCAACACCAGTTCCGTTAAAGACAAAACCAGTTCCAGTAATTGGCGCATCTGCAATAAATGCTGTTCCAATTGCATTTGAACTAGCACCTGCTAACAAGAAATTGCTAGTGCCTTGGAATATAATAACGTATGTTGATCCAGATTGTAGATCAGTTGCTAAAACTTTTCCGCTTTGACGAGCAACAAACGTATCACCTACATTGTAAGTTACACCAGTAGTGTTTGCAATGTAGTTCCAATCTGTTGTTCCTAGAACACTAATTTCATAAGTATTACCAATTGAAAAATATCCTGATTCAATTAATTGACCGTATCTGTTAATTTCTGAAGGAATGTAAGAAATTTGTTGCCAAGATGGTTGTCCGTTAACTGTAAAATTAGAAATTGCTCCATTCTGGTCAACCGACGATACTGTTAATATAAAGTCATTGACCACATTGACTCCTCCTAACTGACTACCAAGGACTGTAATCGTATCTCCAATAGAATATCGTGTACCTCCAAGGGCGCCTGAATTAGGAGCAATCCTATATCCGTAAGGAGGAGTTATGATACGTAATGTTGCACCTGCTCCTGATATAACTGATCCACTAACACCTGGCGTAGTTTTTGCTAGTAAGATTCCGTTGTTTAGTGTAGAAGGAGAACCAGAAATAGTTATAGCAGCATTTAATTTTATACTAGAAGTTGTTGTAACACCATCTGTTGGTATAGTGATTGTTAAATCGTCGTCTGGAGATATTCCACCTAACTGAGTTCCTGAAATTTTTATTTTGTTACCTGGAGCGTAGCCAATACCGCCATATTTTATAACTACATTATAGTATCCTGCAGTTGGCACTGTGGCATCTCCAATTACTCTTGTAGCTGTTGGAACAACAACCACGTCAAAGATTGCACCTGAACCTAAACTTGTAGTAGTTGCACTGAAATCAGTAACAATATATTCATGTTGAATAGCGGTAAGAGTTCTGTATAAAGAATCTCCAAGTTTTACAATACTGTTTGAACCGTAGTCAAGTGAAGAATTGTATTCTCCTTTGTAGCTAGACGAAACTGATCCAGCTGATTTTGATCCTACAGCAAGCCAAGTACCATCTGGGCTAAAGGCTATGGCACTAACCGGAGTATTATCTGATATAGAAGATACTGTTGGAGCTGATATTAATTGTTTTTCAGCCCATGATAAGTTTGACTGAGCACGATAATATGTAACAACATTACCTCGGTTATCGCCTACAGCTAACATGTCTCCTTTTTTGTTTACAGACACACGTAAACCAAAATTTGTTTCATCGCTTGGAAAACTATTGTTAACTAAAAATTCGCTGTACACTGGATTATATTTCCAAGTACCCCAAGATTTACTGCCAGCATCATCTGTCCAAACAATTTCTCCAGGTAGTAAATCTTTTTTTATAACACTATCGAGATTATTAATAGATGTAGTTCGTTGACTAATCATAGCAAACACTACCATTCTATCTTGTTCAACAAAAGGATTTATCCAACCGTTAACAGTTTTAGATATTACAAAAGAATTTAGATTAACACTTTCAACTTTATAAAAACCGCTAAATTGCGAAACTTGGCTTATGCCTATATACATTCCAGCTGTTATTCCTGACAAATATTTTGTAGAAATTGTTATCTGTTTAAGAGTAGGATTGTATATTGCATTTTCTACTGTTATATTCATATCAGTATAGCGATACACATTCCAACTGTTACCTTCAAATGCTACCCATACACAATCTCCATTATTAAACTTAGTAATGTCTTGTGTAGTTAATTCGTCTATAGTTCCTAAACTTAATAATACGTCTGCTGGGTTAACATAACCTGCACTACGTAACAATGGCTTGTAAGGATTAGTATCATCAAACACAGGAAACGGATTAGAATTGTATCCTGCTGGTTTTAGATATACATCTTGTGCAGCTTGTTGAATAACAAAATCATTAATAGATGAATCGTAATGTTGTACTAGTGCTACAGCTTGAGGATTACTATTAAAATTGCCTTCATCTAATACAAACTCAACATCTTCAAATGCACGATTGGCACCATATTGACCAACACGTAACGCCCACTCTTCGTAGAACATTAAACTTTCTGCGTTGTCTGAACTTAAAACATTAAACAACTTATTAAGAACATTTTGTGTTCCTTTTTCACGAACCATTCCTTGATAGAATTTAAATTCGCTAACATCATCTTGAATAATATTTTCAAGATATTGACGTTTTTGATAGCCAATTAAATGTTGTGCCATCTTTTGTTGTTGAGAGTCAAAGTTATCAACTTCTAAACTATAGAAATCTGTAAATTGTGTTGCCAAATTAGTCCAGTTTGGCATAATAACTGGGCTAGGTGTTTTAGACATTACAGACCAATCGCTAGAAACAAATGTGTCCGACCCTGCTAAAAATTTATTTGCACTATAATAATGTCCTTGATGTAGAATTATGTCTCCCATATTATAGTCTTGCCATGGTTGCCAGCTATCTACACTAGCAGCATCAAATATAAATCCAGGAATATCTAATCCGCCATACCAGTTAGTGGTTACATAACCACTTACCTTAATACGTTCACGTCTATATCCGCTTGGAGGATTGTAAATTACATCATTAAAAATATCAGTATTTTTAATTGTAACAACGTGTTCGTTTTGTATTAAGTAAAAACTAGCACTATAAATTCCATCAGTTGTTCTTGGAGCATAGGTAATAGTGTTACCTTCTCTATAACTGTCCATTTGTTTAGGAGAAATACTAGTTCCGTCTACTTTAAAAATTTCGTAATTATTAAACTTGTTACTAATATCATCAACTACAGTTAGTGTAGTTGTAAATGTTACAGCAGCCGCGCTTGGGCTTAAACTGATAACACTTGCTCCTGCAGCACTTAACCCATCTAATTTATTAAAATCGTCTGCGTTAAATTCGGCGCTAGGAGGAATATTAGTTATAGCACTATAGTAATTTCCGTTATATCTTAAAATAGTTCCATAAGAAATTGCTTGATTTGGTTTCCAATCACTCCACTTTTCTTGACCAGTGCTCCAGTTCTGTGTACTCCAAAATAAAAATTCTTTTGCACTAGTTTCCCAGTTTAACACAGATTCAAGATTGCTATTATAGTCATCAAATACAAATCCTTGGTTTTTTAAATATTCACCATAGCCTAGTAAGAAGTCTACTACTTCCTGAGCAGAACTAAACTCTGTTCCATAGGGTACAGTAATTAAAGTTGAGCGATCCCAAATTTTTCTAAAAATAACATCAACGCCGCCTACAGCAGGCAAGCCAGGTAATACTTGGAAATATTGTGTATCAAATGTTGACTCGGTATTAGCAACTACTGTTCTATAATATTTGTTATTATATTCAACAATAGACCCTACAATATATTGTTGGCCTGGAGTCCAAACAGAATATGTTTGACTTATTCCGCCGACATTTATTGCTGATCCTGATTGCTGGAAATCATAATAATAAAAATACGGTTGCGTTCTACTATATCCACGGACTTGATATCCTGTCTGAAGTTTAGTAATCATTACACCGCTGTAAGTTAATTTCTTAACAGGGCTACTTGTGTTTAAGAATATACTATAATCTTCCTTTGGAATGAATACATTTCCAGTACTCATCGGAGTTTTACTTTCTAGTAAAAGATTAAATTGATCTTGATTTGTAAATGCACCAACACGATAACTTAGTTGTGCTGTCATTAATGCCAAATCAGTTTCGTAACTGTTATAGCTAGCAAGATTATTACTAAAAATATAATTTAAAATAAGATCTATAACATAGTTAATAATACCAGATGTTTGTACTCTGTTTTCACTAGAATATATGCTTGGCAGAATTATATCCATTGGACGTAGACGCAAACCAGTGTCTTTATAAATCAATTGACCGGCGAGATTTCTAACAATTCTGCTTCTATCTAATAATGTTCCAAATGTTTTTGCAGGAGTTAATAATAAACTGGCTGCAATAACACTGAACGGATAATAACTACTTCTACGCCAAGCATTCTCAACTGGCGCAACATCACCGAATACATAATCGCCATCAACACTTGGTGTAATTGGACCATTGGCTAACCCTGTTATTGTTGGGTTTAATAAATTACCAGACTCGTCTACTGGAATGCAGTTCATTAAGAAAGGTTTAGCATATTTGGTTTGATATACTAAAGGTTTTCCAGGTTCTCTAATTATACCTTCAGATATATCTTGCCACATTACAAGATTATCTTTAGTGTAAGGAGAAGGCCCATAGACACTAATCCACCAGCTAGGCATAATACTAAACCCTAGCATTTCCCAAGGACAAATGTTTGGACGGTCAGTGTCTAGCAAATATTTGTAAATACCTCTCCAGTATCCTGGTATCTTTCCACCAGTAGGTCCAGTACTACGTTTGTAGTTGTATGTAAATGGATTTCCAATATCGTAGCTTAGAGGTTTAGTAAAATCGCTACCAATTAATCCTGTCCATTTATAAAAATTAGGTGCTAATACTTGTTCAAATTCTACTCGGCTATAATCATTTGTTCTATTATAACTAGGAATAATATCATTAATATCAAAAATAGTAGGATCGTATTGAACTTTTATGTTATTAAAAATACGTTTTTCTAATTCTAAAATAATATCATCTCTGTAGTCATTGTATGCTAAGACTAAACTTCCGTCATGTCCTTGAATAATGTTTACAGGAGTCAATAATGTAGTGTCTAAGTATTTCTTTGGTTCATACTTTGGCCACATTCCTAATTTTGTAGGTGTTGATGGGATAAAACAACCGTCAGTACTTTCATATTCGTAGGTAGTTATAGTATCACCGGTAACTAGAGAATGTATTATATCAATAAATCCTTGACTATCAAAAGTATAGTCGGTTCCATACACAAGTTGTACTTGATTTAAATATACACCAACCGCTTTATTAGACATTGTGTCTAAATTGAATACAGTTGTAAGAGGATACTTTTTAATTCTACCGTCAACAACAGGCAAATCTGTTACTAATTTTGCACCGTATGGAACCATATCGGTAAAATAATAAGGTGCTGTATTTGGTTTGTTGGCATTAATTTTTTGTAAAATTAAATCAACCATAGTAACTGGATCTGCATCTATACCTAAGTTAGAAGCAATAGATAAGAAATTACGTTTAAAATTATTGTAATCATCTCGAGCAGTTTCAATTGCTTTAATTACATTTGTATTTTCACTTGTTATATGATATAAGCTAAGACTTAATGGTCCACTATGTTGCACAAAACGTGTACCGTATTGTGTTATATTACCAAGATCCCTTAAATCGCTTTCACCCGGAAAAGCTCCAATAAAATCAATATTGTCTACGATTGTGTTTACATGATCGGTAACTTCACCTAATGTAAAGTCCGCCATACTATCGTTTAATGGATTATTTTGTAAATTAATCGGTATTTCATAATAACCGTTAGAATTTATAGGCTGTGCAGCAAATGCTTTAATTGTCAACACATCTGTTAACGATATTGCTGTGTTTAATACAATTTTTTTATAAAGAGTAGTATCAACTAACTTCCATTCGGTAGAATTTAATCTTTGCCCGTTAACATAAATGCGAACAACTAAATCTGAAAGATTTGTAATATCGTCAAATATATCTAAATTAAAATTATTTGTAATCTTAGAATTTTTATAAATTCTAACAGCGGCTTGTACAGTTTTAGTATTGCAAATTTGCCAACCGTTCTGGTACATAGGACGGCCTGCATAGTCTTGTCCTACTAAAAATCCTACATCAATTTTTTGTGTAATAAGATTTGTAGTTTGTTTGTATTGAAAACTATCAGTTGCTAGATTAAAATTAAAAACTATATCACCAATGTTTGCTACATTTTGATAGCTTAATGGAAAACCTAAAACGCTATCATTGATACTATTGCCAACTTTGTAAGAAAATAACTGTGTGCCTTTGAAGGTAGATCCATTATATACACTGGTATCTCCGTAACTAATTCCATTGTTGTCTACTATATCAAACAATGGCGCTTGATTGGTATTAGTTTTTTGTTGTGCTTCTACCCAAGTTGTTCCATTAAACCAGAACATTTGGCTATAATAAGTTTTACCAGATTTAATTATAGCTGTTTGTCCAACGGTAGGAGTTTCAGCTTCTACTAAATGAATTTGTTTACTACCAGAATTTAAATGACGCAGATCTACAAAAGTTACTTCGTAAACTTTATTAACAACTAATGGATCAATATCAGCTGTAACTAAAATTCTATGTCCTTGTACTAGATCAACGCCGTCGATATTATAACCACTACTTCCTTCTATGGTTGAAAATACGTCTACTGTAAAATTATCAATTAAATCTACATCTGTTATGGCTTGTGTACCAAAATTAAATAATTTTAAATCTGAAACAAATTCAATAATTGGTCGTGTTGCTCTAGCTTTTTGATCTAACTCAGGTGCAATGTTGTTATAAGCACAACTTGCTTTAATTACATCTTGGTGGAACCAACGATTATATCTTGACCAAGGATTGTGATCTCGACTTGTTCTGTTAATAGTGATATAGTCTTGTACGCTGGCATAGCCAGTAGCATCACTAAATGGTTCAGATTCGAATGGTGTGCTATCAAATGCAGAAGTTTGTTCAATAGTATAAGGTGTGATAATTTCTAAAACACTAGTTGGTACTAAACGTATTGCTGTACCTACACCATCAACATAATATTCACCTTTTCCGTAACTAGCAGGTGTAACATTACCACCAAAACTTACTTTCATACCGTTACTAATAGCGGTACCGTCTGTTAATTTGTATGTTTGTTTTCCAAGAAAATCTTTTTCAACATCGATAAAGCTATTTTCATCAATGCTAAAAACTTCAATACTACCACCAAGATTGATATCTGTTTCACTTTGATAATATAGTATACTTGGTGCATCTAGCGGCACAGTAAAAGTTATTGTTCCATCAGTTACCGCATAGTTATCAATGTTTCTATTAATATATCTATCAATGGAACCAATAGATCGAGATAATTTAATACTAAAAGGATTACCTGGACTATTGATTACAAATGTATAAGTATGACCTTTATAAATTTTAAGTATTGGATCAGGTGTGAATCCATCAGGAGTAAACACATACTGATTATTTGCTCCTTCATTTTGTAATTCTACAGAGATAGTACTAGAAATTTTTTCTTGCTGTCCATAAATTTTAATAACTTCTGGACCGTACGGCAACCAATAATAATTTTGAAAATTAACGAACTTATCCCAATCGATATGCGGATCCCAACTGTAAAATTCTTGTGAATTTAAGCGTTGGTGACTCTTTGTATTACCGCCAAAGACGCCAATTTGATTAATATAGTCAATGTAATCTTTAAAGAATTTAACATTACCAAGACTATCTCTAATAGTAATACCTGGCTCTAGTTGATAATTTTGTCGTGTTGTATCTGCAGCTGAAATATAATTGTCAGTGCCTATAGCAGCTTTTGCATTTTCTCTTCCGATAAATCCGCTAGTTTTTGTAACACTACCTGGTTGGAATAACTGGTCTATTGTTGCTTGTAAAAACTTTTTATTTGCCGGAGTTTGAAAATACTTTGGTAATAAGTTTAAACTAGGGCTTGTGATACCTGTTGGGTTATTAGCATTAGCCATTAGTTACTCCGTAGTTTGCGCTGATAATATTTTGACTAGTTGTAAATGAGTTCAAAGCTGTACCTGTTACTGTTTTTAAATTTGTGTTAGTTAATCCTGATACAATTACAATATTAGATGTAGTTGCACAGCTAACAAATATTTGATTGCTTGGACACTGAATTTCAAACAAACTACCAAAGTATTGATTAGTTTGTACTGGAACAATTACAAAATTTATAACATCGGGTGCTAGTTGATTGATAATGTACGTGCTTAGTTCTGAAAAATAAAATGTGTCTCCAAAGTTCCAATTTTCAAGGGCAAAGAATGTGTTTATTGCAGATAACACACGGGCTTGAATGTCAGCATTTGATACAGCACTATTTGGATTTACCATAACATTAAACGTTGCTTGTAAACTAGGATCGGCAGCTGGTCCAAATAAAAGTTTATATGTAACTGGATGATAAATTATTTCGTCGCTGATAGATTTAATTAAATTAAGAGTTGGACTTAATAAATTGTTTAGCTCATCGCTGCTTGGAGGTAGCGGTTCAGTAACATTGCTGCCAACTAGCCATTGTCTAAACTGTGAATCATAATCTGACGTCAACACATATACATCCATAATATTACTTGAACCTGGATCTATACGACTATCATAATCTGCACTATGAACATATTGGAATTTTAATTTGTCGCGGCCGGTGTATACTTTATAATCTAAAGTTGGAATAGGATTAACAGATGTTGAAGTATACTGCGTAACTACTTGTGTATCAGTAAAATACAAATACTGACCGTCTATTAAATTTAAATCGCTAAAGCCTGTAGAAGTTGTAAAAATTACGGGTCCAACATTTAGATCGGTTGGGTTATTATAAACATACTTGTAATCTTCTTGGCCATTACTAATAGAATATTTTTGTTGAACAATATATGTATTATTAACAATGTCAGTAAACAATTGAGGATTGTCTACTACACCATTATTATTAGTATCAGCAAAACTAATAACAATCTTAGTAGGATCTATATATCCATCTTGCCCTACATATTCGCTAACAACTTGCCAAGAAATATCTTCTGTATAAGGTTTATTTAAATTTAAAGAGTCAGGATTTACACTTAAAACTTTAATAGTATCGGTAATAGTATTACTTGAAATAGTATCATAAATTTTAACATTAGTGTCAAAGTAGAAAGTTACATCTTGATCACTTTCAAATACATATCGTAACTGACGACTAGTAACTGTATAATATTCGTTATTAGTATCAAATAACAAGAACCAGCTAGAGTCGAGATTTAAAGCAGATGTATTACCTTGATTAGCAAGACTAAATGGACCAGTCTTGTTTAGGCTTTGTTCAAAAATAATTTGCCAACTTTGTGTAGACACATCGTAGCGTAATCCAAATGGTTTATTTTCTAAAATTAAATCTACCATAGTTGTAATTACAGAACTACTGATAGTTGTAGTAAATTTAGGAATAATTTGATTAGCAATTGGCGCGGCTTCCACTGTGCCATCAGCATAATATCGTGTTGGTATACTACGATTTAATACAATCGGTCCATTGCCAGCTACAGTTTTTCCAGTACCGTTTCCAGTACCGTCTTCTGATACACTAACTACTTCTGCCCAGATATAGAACGAAGTTCCTGTTGGGTTAGAAGGAGATTGATTTGGTTTTAATTTGTTACCGTCATTTTTATCAAAGTGATAACCAGTTGGTGCTGTAAATTTGATTAAACTTTGTGGAGTAAGATAGCGCAAATCAGTATAAGTGAAAGATGAAACTTTATAAGGATTATTAAAAGTACCGATATAACCACTGCTGGTGTTGCTATCAGTAGTCACACTATACCAGGATACATTTAAACTACTTGTTAAAAAATCAACGAAATTTGTATAATAAAAATCTCTTAGACTTGGTGTGTTTAAAATATCATAAATTGTATTGTATATAACACCTTGAATATCAGATTGTGTTACATAGGTAAAGTTTACACTAGTGGTAAAAGGTTCTCTATATAAAATACCATCATCGGCAAATATATTAGTACTAGAATATTTTCCTGTAGGATCTACTAAGTCAAAATATCGACTAATACCGCTACTTGTTCTATTGACAGCTTTTACTTTTGCTACTTTTGTAGTTGCACTTAGAGGATTAATATTATAATCCTCACCTGTAATCATTCTATTTTGTGTATAGTATGTTTGAGGAGCATTAGTTTTAACACTAGCGTTAGTTTCAGTTGTTGCAGCATTAGATACTGTTGTGGCTAAACTCAAACTAACTGATAATGTTTCTGCTTTATTACTTTGACTGATATAAGGAATGTTTATAATAACATTAATAATATCGCCAGGATTGATAGAATATGTTAAGCCGTTGCTAACTCGATAATAAATTCTAAAATTACCAAGAGGCAAATTACCAAATGTACCATCACTAAAACTTAAACTGATAGCATCGCTGGCTCTTGTAATTACACTATAAATGTCCTTCACACTACTGTTCAAGCTATTATAGATAATGTTATTGCCTGTTAATGCGGGCACTTGAGTCCATAATGTGCTTTCAAGATTTGTTGATTGATTTAAACCGTACAACCATACATCTGAATTATTAATATTTTGAGTATTAATATCAATTACTTGATTACTAGTTGGTACTGAAACATTAAATGTTCCTTGATTTAATATACCTTGTGTAAAATTAAAGAAGAAACCTGTGCCTGGACTTCCGGCTCCGTGACCGTCATCTCTATAAACACAGGCAATGCTGTTGCCAATCTTTGGTGGTTCTTCGTAAATGTACGGCTGTCCTTTAAATGTAGTACTTGTAATTTCAAATACCATATTGCGGCCAGCAATAGTTTTAGTAAAAGTATAAATTGGAATATCTGTGTTGTTAGCGTTAAATCTATACTGAGCGGTTGGCACTCCGTAAATCGTTGCTTGATCCACAGGACTTCCAAATTGCTGTGTTTGTGGAAGGGCAGCATTTATAACTTTGATAAATTGATCGTACCAGTTAGCGTTAGCTGGATCATTCCAACTGATAAACTGTCCTGCTAAATTACGACCGTTGCTATCGTATAATACTTCTGTCGTTTGAACGGTGTTTACTTTTAATAAGCCTTTGGCGGCTGTGTTTCTACGGGCATTATAACTGATTAAACGTGCTAAACGTAATACACTATCACGACGTTCTGCTAGCTCTAAGAAGTTTTCACGGGCATTTAAGTCAACTCTGAAAGCTATGCTTTGGCCCACGAACGCTATAAGATCGATAAGGGCAAGGTATTCACTTGACTCAATGTAATCGTTAAAATCTTCAGGAAAATTAGTACGGATATAGTCAATCATTGTACGACGCAAGTTATCAAAATCGTAACTTTGGAAGTCTGCGTTCTTAAATGATTGATAAATTTTCTGCCAGTCTTCGCTGACTAACAGGTTGTTTAGTCTATCCGTTGAGCTCATAATATGTCCTAATAATGATATTTATCGAATAAAATTATGTGGGTAGTTTATTGTGTAAGTAACAATCCGTTGTCTTGATCGAACTTTAATTGTAAGGCTTCCTGCAAATTATACAGCAAATATGTTAGTGTACATTGTATTTGTAGGCCTTGATCGTAGGGTGTAATCACAATATTTCCTGCTTGCACACGAGGATCACTATTAAAAATCTGATTAACATTTTGTAGTATAAGATTCTTTATTTCTTCTGTTAAAGGCTCAAATAATACGTCCCAAATAATGGTTCCGTAAGTTGGATTCATTAAACGTTCGCCCTGTCTGACATAAAAATGATTTAATAAGTCTTGTTTAATTAATTCAAAATCATATAAGGCAAAATTTTTAGTGGCGGTGCTTACTGTACTGAATCCCCTATAACGCTGTACTGTACGTTGAGGAGTAGTTTTAGTTTGCTCTATGGTTGTTCTAGTGTGTAAACTTGTAGCCATATTAATTTCCTTTTAAGAATGTGTCCATTGATAGCGAATATGTTTTCCAAGCATCAGGCACCGGAATAGCTGTAGCAGCTTCTCTATCAGTAGCACTAGGTTTAAACATCGTAGCATCTAAATTTTCATGATGTGGATAAGGTTCAGCTGTTGGAATACGAGCTAAAATACTAGTAATAGTAGTTCCATCAACATCTGTTGGATTATCTATTGTAGGCAATGGGTCTGGAGCGGTTGCTGCAGATGCAGATCCTGCTGTTGCAGCTGCAGGGCCGTTAAAATTAATATTGCCGCCTGATATAGTAGTATTGGCGGCGGAAATCGCCATATCGCCGCCTGATGTAAGTTTGTTTGCTCCGCTAGTATTAACATCTAAACCGCCACCAATAGTCATATTAGTTTGTCCGCCAGTAGTAACATCCCATGTTGCTCCAAAAGATTCTTTTACAGCACCTGAAATAGTTTCATCTTGTGTGCCATCTACTTGTATAGCAACATTACCGTTTACAATACAAATTTTATTTTTACCAACTTCAGTTTGGTGTCTTTCGGCAACTTTAAGATTAAAATTACGACCTGCTTCCATGTTAATATCACGGTCAGCATAAAAGTTTAAATCATTACCAGTATGTACACTAATGCTATCCTGAGCATAAATGTCTATCTTGCCATCGCTAGTTAATTCTATCCAACTAGTTCCACGACTATTACCAATATAAATCAAATCTTCTGTGTTATGCAATAAAATTTGATGACCTGTTCGAGTTCGAATTCTAATTAATTCATTAGCCGGTAGTCCTACATCACCGTCAGTTTCACTTGCATCAATACTGGCATAATCTGGTGGTCCGTCTGTGGGCGCGGTTTTTCTTAACCAGTTTGCATCACCGTCATCCATGACAAAAGAACTTCCGCCAAGTCTACTAATAAATGTATCTGCTAACCACTCGGCTTTACCGCTTTTAACTTTTTTTCCTTTTTTATCCAACGGACCTGGAGTACTAATACCAAATACATTACTAGGACTTTCACGTCTAGCACTACTTGTTGTAATACCCCTAGTGTCATCTAACACTAAACCTTGATGTGTTAACATTTTAGTAAAAGGATGTTCTGGTTTAAAATTCTTATCAGGATCGCCTGGACTATTGTTGTCTTCTATTTTTTTATTATATTCTGCTGCAGGAACACGACCATTGCGACCTTGATTATCTGGATCTGGATTTTCAACTACACTTTCAGTGGCCGCAATCCCAGGAACCATAAAATTCATATTTTCATCTTGAACACAACCAATCCAATAACCGCGTTTAGGATCACCGTCAATAAAAATAACAACTACAGTAACACCAACATCAGGTGGCACCATCCACATACCATAACTTTTTTGTGTGTCAGCAAAGTCGTTGTTTTCACCGTTAGCTTGTACACTAGTGACTCCGTAAAACGGACTCATATATTTTACTTGATGTAACTGACTTTCACTAGATGATCCGCCAACTGGTTTTAGAATTTCAACTTCTAATATACCCATGTATGTTGGATCAAGATTGCTGACAACTCTGGCAAGGAACGGCCCAGGCTTTGGCGTTTTAGGGGATGCCGAGTACTCTTCGTATTCATGTTCAGCCATTTTTAATCTCCGGTGGCATCTTTAGGTGCCGGATCTTTCTTCTCGTTAGAAGTGTTTAGTGTGGCCGATGAACTACCTGCTCCGTCAATTTCTTGACCGTTTCTTCTAGGACCGCTTAATACCTGAGTAAACTGTCCGTTATCAAAATAACTTACAACTTTAATAACTTGATAGATACCACTCCAAGTTAGTACAGGAGCACTCTTAGTACTTTTACCAAAATCATACAAGCCTGTAGATTGATTAATATCAACAGGCGTTCTGAAATTTACCTTAACATCTACTTCACTACCTTGATAATTTACACTACCGTCTTTGTTTAAATTTTGATACTGTGTAGGAGAGCTTGTATAATTACCCATGCCGCTTTGCGCAATCCAATATGGATCTCCAATTATTTTTAAATCTAATTGTAGCATACCGGCTGCACTAGTAATAGCATCATGGAATTGTTTTGCAGCTCGTGTACCTTCATCTTCTATACCACCACCGCCTGTGCCGTCACCAGCAAATGATGTGCTTGATCGATTAACAGCTTGTGGTATTACTCCTAATTTTCTTTCAGGTTTTTTACCACCATCTAATGACTTTAAATTATTTTGATCATTACTGTCTGCACCGCTAGCTTCTGTTTGTTGTTTATTATCAATAGTACGCTTAATACTAGTAGCACCCATTTTGCCAGCAAAGCCTGTTTTGAATTCAATTCTAAAATTCAATACATCCACATTTTTTCCGGTATACAAATAATCATATACTTTGACACATTGTTTTTCTAATTCAGCAAATCCTGGAGCTTTTGAGTTTGGTGCTGTAGTTTTACTAGTGTGTACCCCATACGGAACAATTCGATAAACAATCACTCGAGGCTTTGTTCCTGAGCTTTGTAAATTTCTATCGTCGGTGATTGTATAAACTTGAGTATCAACACGCCACCATTTACGCATACCTGCTTTATCAATATTTTGTTCTTGTAATTGTGTTGTAGAATAATCACTGTTAAGCAATACCGCATCAATAGCTACTGTTATATCAGTATCTTGGCTGAAACGCAAATCGCTAGTTTGTGGATTAACAGTATTGTTACTACGAATTACATCTCCGTTGACTACAACTTTACTATCTTTGCCTACTGGAGGGTCACCTTTACGTGTATCACTAAAACCCATTTTAGCTTTACCAATAAGATTTACATTTGCTGGATCTTGTACTAGAGTATTATTTGCTGGTATAGTACTTTTTACTAATTTTAATTGTTTTGCGATTGCATCAACACTAGTTGCGGTACCTGTAGTTACAGCACCTGTGGAATCTTCTGTATCACCTTTGGCATTATCTACGCCAGCACTACTAACATCAGTTGGAAATAATATTAATATTTGATCTGCAACTTCAACTTCTTTATCAGTTACCAGTTGTTGCAAACGTTTATTCAACATCACTTGTAAACTTTTTTCGCCAGTTTGCAAAACTTCCTGAACAGTTACTCCTTTAACACTTGCATCTGTTTTAATACCAGAAACGTGACTACTAAGTGCTTGTTTATTCCAAGGATATGCTGTGCAATGATATACTGATCCTGCATCAGTAACAGTCATAGAAATATCTTTAAATCTAAAAGGAATTCTACGGGATGTTCCTGCAATATTATCCAATCGACCTGTTTCAGTATTTCCTCTAAAATCTATAGTTAATAAAAATGGTGCTTGTGTATAATTGTCATGACCCGAATCCCAAGCTGCTTGTTGCAAACTCATCATAAACGTACCCATACTATATGGTTCTGTTATATTAAAGTTCATGTCCATCATATTGGTATTATTACCTTTTTCCAAACCGATGGTACTATTAATTTCAAGTTTATCTACAAAATAATCAAACTGTCCAAATGGTGTTTTTACTCTGTTGGTAGGATCTGCGTTGGCACTTTTGCAAATTAATTCTAACTTAACGCCACTCATATATCCTTTGTCTGGATTGTTTAACTGGTCATCTGTAAGGACAGCTATTCCCAATACATAGTCATAACTAGCATAGGCAAACAACGGATTTTTTATAGGAAGACTAACACCCGATAGTGGAGAAAATAATGTTCCAAGACTACTTAATGCTCCGCTAACAGCATTTCCAATTGACGATAACGCACTGGCAGGTCCCGAACTTAAAAAGTTTGTTACACCTCCAACAGCACTACTAACAGCATTGCCTACAGACGTTGTTGCTGAATCAACTGCTCCTGAAATATCATCTAATACTGACATATTATAAACCTAATGCTGTAGTTAGACTACTATTTTTACAAATATAAATTTGAGTTCCTGGAGAGAAATCTAAAATAGGATCTTGAAGAACATCAAGATTGCGTTGCATGAACACCCACCATAGCTGTGTTGTTCCATACAAGTCATACGACAATAAATCTGGACGGTAAGCATACTGTGGTTCTATTGTATAAAGAAAATCATCCACTTCTGCACTTACAGGTCGTATAGATAAAATATCCAAATAATTATTTTTAACTGGAGTAGTATACCAAGGACTTGTGTTAGAATATTGTGCTGACATTATACATATCCAAATGAATTATTAAGGTACCCGCCGCCAACAAACCTATCAAGGCTAAAATTACGAGCACTATTTCTGCTGTAAATTGGTTGTAAAGTTATACTAAATGAGCTCTTAGTTGGCACATGAGCTACTCCGCCGCTAGTAGTTCCGCCAAGGCCAAGACTTCCGGCTAGCGCAGCAACTTGTCCTACACCACCAGCTATGCTACTTATACCGCCTGCAATGTCGCCAAGTCCAGGAATGGCTCCGCCTAATGATCCTCCAATGCTACTAGCTAGTCCGCCAACAGCATCGCTAACACCCTGTATGTCACCTGCCATACTACCGACAACATTACATCCAATATAGTCACAGTTAGCATCTAAACTTGTACTAAAACTTTGTACTACAACAGGTACATTTTTAAAAATATAATTTCCGTAACCATTTAACATAACAATTGGAGGAGGATTGCCGGCCTTTGGATCAGATCCAGCGAACATTTTGGTAAGGCTACGTAAATAATGAACCGCCGCAATCCAATATAAAGCCTGAGTTGAATCTTCAACATTCATAGGCGCTGTAATTGATATCTGTCCTGGATCACTATTTTTAAAAGTTCTAAAAGAATAGTTGGTATGTGTCGTATCAATACTATTATATGATGCTGTGCTGGCAATATTAATTGTTGGAGTGTATGGAAATATGAGACCACCTGCATCTTTTAACGGTTTAAGTACAGGACTTCCTTTGAAGCTAGTCCAATTGACTAAACTTAAACGTACACGCCAATCTGCGGGATCAGCATCCCCGCCAAAACTAGCTACCGCACTTACTAAATCCCCTACAGCTTCCCCTGCTTCTGGCAAGTTAATGGATCTCAATGCGCTACCAAAGCCACCTGGGTCACCATTATATGCTGTAGATACAGCACTGGCTAATCTACTGGCTGTGTTTACGCCAGACGACACTGCACCTATTAGGTTCTGTGAACTGGTAGCTGTTTGTATGAAACTATCGCCGAATGACATAATAAAATCCTCTTTTGGTATATTATTTATTTGACTTTATTAAGTGCGTAGTTTATAATGTTACTATTATAGGACTGAGAACGGATGACTTTACCAACACAAACTAAAGTAAATTACCTAAACAACAAGGATATGTTGTTAGAAATACATAGAAGTAAAAGCTCGTATTGCAGTTTTACACAACCAGAATATCATCAATATGACATGATTGTTGCTAGTTTGGATAAGATCAATATAAGAAGCATAGCAGAAGCCAAACGTAATCGAGCTAAGAGAATTGGAGATGCAGAATACCAACGGCGCAAAGCTGCTGGTGAAAAAGTCAAACAAGCAGATTGTGAAGTTGACTATAAAAAGATTCAAAAAACAGATGTAGTATTCAGGGTCATGACATTCGATCATATTCCATTGAACAATACTCGTAAAAAGAATCCTAAGAGTCTAGCAGACCATAGGGACAAGGTCAATTTCCCGCCATTCCAACATTGGAAATTTGATGAAAACGATGAGCTTGTTTGTGTTGGAAAAAGTCATTGGAAAGGTGATTTGGTTAAGGGCAAGTTCGACAAAGATGCTGGTCAAATTACTAACACTTTAGCTAGGATGATGTTAAAATTGTGCGAACGTTATGCAACCCGTGGCAATGTTCGCGGTTACACATACAATGACGAAATGAAAGGACAGGCCATTTTGCAGTTAACACAGATTGGATTACAATTTGACGAAAGCAAATCCGACAATCCGTTTGCTTATTTTACTGCGGCTGTTACTAACAGTTTTGTTCGTGTTATCAATATTGAAAAACGCAATCAAAATATTCGTGATGATATTTTAGAAATCAACGGCATGAATCCTAGCTACAGTCGTACTGGTGCTGGAGAACATGCGGCCGCTGTTAAACGATTTGATGAGAATCAAGAATGATTTAACCCTAAAGTGTATAAATAAAACTATACACTTTGGATTAAAATATGTTTATCTATAAAATTATCGTTAATAATAATGTTTATATAGGACTTGATACTAAACCGTCCTATAAGTTATCACGATGGAAAAAGCATTGCGATGAGGCAACTACAAGATGTAAAACAAAATTACATAAGGCTATGAATATGTATGGCATAAAGAATTGTGTAGTTGAAATATTAAAAGATAACTTTAAGTCTATTGGAGAACTTGCGTTATCGGAAATTGATTACATTAAGCAATACGATTCTTATAAAAACGGACTTAACTCTACTCCAGGTGGAGACGGTTTAGGAAAATACGATTTAACTTTATTATCGCTTGCAGATATAAACAAAATCAAATCTGCATTAGGTGAGCATTTTAGTAATTATAATAAAAATATCAAATGGGCAGGAACTACTGAAGTTGATAGAAAATTATTAACTAAACATTTACATACTGACGAAATTTATCAAAAGAAATCGGATACCCTTAAGAAATTTTACAAAGCAAATCCAGATATTGCCAAAACAAAAGCAGTAGGGATTAGAAAATGGCAGTTGGAAAATCCAGAAGAAATGAAGAAACGCAATCAGATTAATTCGATTAAAGGTGCCGCGGCTGTTTCGAAGAAACTAAAGGTTGAACTGGAAGACGGTAATGTGTTATACTATTCAAGTAAAAGTGAATTCCATAGATTAACAAATCAATGGGCAAACACCATTATTAAAAAAACACAAGAAGGTGTTTTCTACAATGGTTATAAAATATGGGAAGAAAAATGAACAACTACGATATGTCTATTCACACAAACCCTGATGCAAGAGCCTGGGCTAAATTCTTTGCTGAAAAGTATACAGTATGGTCGGAAGATGGTGTAGAGTCTGATAGTGAGGCTTTAATGACTGCGTGGTTTGCCAATGCTATGATGGCGATGCACGATCATTTAGTGTTGAAAGGTAATCCAATCAATGGAGATCATGCCCAATATCTTATAGATACCGAAAACGGAGTTAAAGAATAATGGCAAACTTATTTAAAAAAGTTGCGTGTATGACCGATATTCATTTCGGTCTCAAGAGCAATTCATCAGTACACAATCAGGACTGTGAAGACTTTGTAGATTGGTATATTGCCAAAGCAAAGGAGGAAGGTTGTGATACAGGTATCTTTATGGGCGATTGGCATCATAATCGCAATAGCCTTAATATTACTACAATGGATTATAGCCTTAGGGCCTTGGAGAAGTTGGGACAAGCGTTTGATCAGTTCTACTTCTTTCCTGGTAATCATGATCTGTACTATAAAGACAAACGAGACATACACTCTGTGGAGTTTGGAAAGTATATACCTGGTATCACTGTGGTACATGAGCCTACTACTATTGGAGATGTCACGCTGTGTCCATGGTTGGTGGGCGAAGAATGGAAGTCGGTAGGTAAGAAAGGCGGGAAATATATATTTGGACATTTTGAATTACCTAACTTTTTCATGAACGCTATGATACAAATGCCAGATCATGGAGAGATTCAACTAGATAGTTTCAAACAATATGAACTAGGTTTTAGTGGACACTTTCATAAGCGTCAGCAACAAAAGAACATGATTTACATCGGCAATGCTTTCCCACACAATTATGCAGATACATGGGACGATGATCGCGGCATGATGGTTATGGAATGGGGAGGGCAACCTGAATATTTTAGTTGGCCAGATCAGCCTACTTTTAGAACAGTAACACTAAGCCGTCTAATCGACGAAGCAGACACTATTATCAAATCTAAGCAACATTTACGTGTTACGCTAGACATTGATATTACATACGAAGAAGCAAGTTTTATTAAAGAAAAGTTCATGGCAGATTATGACATCCGCGAACTTACTCTTATTGCAGAAAAGAAAGATGTTGAAATTAATACCAATATCGATGTACAAGCATTTGAATCAGTAGATCAAATCGTTAGCAATCAAATTGTTAGTATTGATAGCGATACCTACGACAAAAATATTCTACTGAGCATTTATAACAGCCTATGAAAATAAAAGAATTAACCGTTAAAAACTTTATGAGCGTGGGTAATCAAACCCAAGCTGTAAACTTCGGAAAGGAAAACTTAACACTTGTGCTAGGTGAAAACTTAGACCAAGGCGGTGATGATAACGGCAGTCGTAATGGTACAGGTAAAACTACCATTGTAAACGCTCTTAGTTTTGCTTTATTTGGTAACGCACTTACTAACATTAAAAAAGACAATCTTATTAACAAAATTAACAACAAAAATATGTTAGTGACTTTGACGTTTGAAAAAGACGGAACAGATTATCGAATTGAACGTGGACGTAAACCCAGTGTTATGAAGTTCTTTGTTAACGACCAAGAACAAGAAGGCGAAGAATCCGATGATAGCCAAGGCGATCAACGTGAAACACAAAAAGACATCGATGAACTTTTTGGCATGAGCCACGACATGTTCAAGCATATTGTTGCGTTAAACACTTATACAGAACCGTTTTTATCAATGCGGGCCAATGACCAACGTGTTATTATTGAACAGTTGTTGGGTATTACTATTCTTAGCGAAAAAGCAGAAACGCTTAAAGAGCTAGTTAAGCAAACTAAGGATGCTATTACACAAGAGTCTGCAAATATCGAAGCTGCCAAGAAATCTAATGATAAAATACAAATTAGTATTGATAGTTTGTTAACTAGACAAACAGCTTGGAATACGCAACATGCTAACGAACTTGAAAAGATAGGACGTAGCATAGTAGAGTTGGAAAGTGTAGATATTGAAGCTGAGCTTGCGAAGCACAGCGAGCTCAAAGAGTTCGATGAAAAAACAGCGAAGCTGCGAAGTTTAAATAAGGAACGTGCTACGTTAGATAGCGCGATAGCGCAAGCGGAGCGAAGCGTTACGAAGTATGAACGCGAACTCGCCTTATTGGCAAGTAAGACCTGTCACGCTTGTGAACAACAGCTACATGATCATAAGCATGAAGAAATGACAGCTCTAGCTCAGAAGCATCTGGACGAGGCGGTCATTTACTTTACTAAAGTATCAAAGGACCTGGAAAAAATTACAGCAGAAATTACTTCTATTGGTGAGGTTCCAGCCAAGCCTATTACCTACTACGACAGTTATGAGCAGGCGCTTAAACATCAGAACAACTTGAAGACTCTTGAAAATCAACTGATACAAAAAAGCAATGACACAGATCCTTATCAGGAACAGATTGACGAACTCACTGACACTGCCATGCAGGAAATCACCTGGGACAATGTTAATACTTTAACCAGCTTAAAGGATCATCAAGAGTTCTTATTAAAATTGTTGACTAGCAAGGATTCCTTTATCCGTAAAAAGATTATAGATCAAAACCTAGCATATTTGAACAATCGTCTAACTTATTATCTTGATAAGATGGGATTGCCTCATACTGTGTTATTCCAAAATGACTTAACCGTTGAGATCACCCAGCTAGGGCAAGATTTAGATTTTGATAATCTAAGTCGAGGTGAGCGGAATAGACTTATCCTTGGTTTGTCATGGTCGTTTAGAGATGTTTGGGAAAGTTTATATCAACCTATCAACTTGTTGTTTGTTGACGAGCTTATTGACAACGGGCTTGATGCTGCAGGTGTTGAAGGCGCATTGGCTGTACTAAAGAAAATGGGTCGTGAACGCAAGAAGAATATTTTCTTAATTAGTCACAAGGACGAACTAATCGGCCGTGTTAACAATGTGTTAAAAGTTATCAAAGAAAACGGCTATACTAGCTATGCTAACGATTTAGAAATTAATGAGTAAGCACGTTGATCCAAGTCCCTATCAAAACGAAGAGTCGCATGAAAAACTCATGGCGGCTTTTCGCGAGTATTTTAAAGAAAATCAAGAATGGATCAACAAAGGCACACGTAGTTCAGGCGAACGTATGCGCTACTGGCTAGCGCAGATTAGAATTATAGCCAAAGAACGCCGTACGCATGTACAACAGTATCGCGTATGGTTAGATAGGGCAAAAGCAGAACGTAAGGCAAATCAAAAGGCACAGGGTACGGAGACAGATGACACTAATTAGTGTATGTCTTGGTACTATAACAATGAAATTGTAGAAGAACTTCCCGAAGATTGTGTTGGGTTTGTATATCTTATAACAAACACAATTACAGGGCGTATGTACATAGGCAAAAAACTAGCAAAATTTTCTAAAACTACTTATCGAACAGTAAAATTAAAAAACGGCACTAAGAAAAAAAAGAAAATCCGCAGTAAAATTAACAGTGATTGGCAGACCTATTATGGGTCGTCGGATGAATTACTCAAGGATATTGCGCAGTTAGGTCAAGAAAACTTTCGCAGGGAAATACTGTTTTACTGTAAATCCAAAGCAGAAACGTCATATATAGAGGCTCGTGAACAGTTCAGCCGTCGTGTGCTGGAATCAAAAGACTATTATAATGGTCAAATTTCCGTGCGTGTACACGGTTCACACATACTCAAATCATAATACTTTAGGCTACTAAATCACCAAATAAGCCAGCACAGGCGTTGACATTGTGCCCTGAATCCGTTCTGTTGTGTGACGGCAAGGTAGTTCTGCTTGGTGACAGAGTTATAAATCACTATCCTTTACAGGACGACGATTGGATATGCCATAACCAGTTTGATTTATAAGGGGAAGTAACAAGGCTAAAAGAGGGGTAGTAGCCCCACGGTTTAACAAGTGTTAGCGTATTTGTTAAGCCCGCCGTCATATAAAGACTCTGCTCGTGGTACCGGATGACCGCCACTGTAATGCAGTAACGCTAAGGTGATATTGTGCAACTCGGATAATGTCAAAACAACTTTGCCCGCTAGGGCAAAGTGTGACTGAACAATCTGGATAATATCTTAACGCTTCGCGTTTAATAAATCATTAACTACTTCTTGATAGACTAATAAAAGTTCGAGCTGAAGCGAAGAACAGAAGAACGCTAGTTCTTCTTATAACAATGGCATACGTGTTTCTTTAGTTACTTCGATATTCTCTTTGATAATATTATAGATCAATTCACGATCTGAGAATGTGTAGATATGAAGTAGATCTTCTACACTAACACCACCACGCATATACCAGGATATTCTAAAAAGTTCTTCTTTAAAGCCCTGGATCTGATTGTCTAGCCTAACTAGATGTGCTTGAATTTCGTCTGGTGGAAGACTAATTAGGCTTGTACGAAAAAATTTGACTGATCAAGGTCTACAGCAAGATTGGCTTCTTGGCCACAGTTGTCGCATTTAACTGGGAATCGAGGCATGGCCCAAGCATCATTATTTTTTTGATTTCTAGCTTTGATAGCATCAAACACACTCTTGTCGCAGTTGTCCAACCATTCCATGATAAAGGGAGTTTCGGTAACTACTTGCTGACCAGTATCAACACTTTCAATAGTAGCACGATAAATTTCAGTTTGGATATCGGCTAATTCTTTGAATAAACTGTTAACTACTTCTTGTCTTTCTGGAGTGTTGTCCATGACTTCTGCTTGAGCAAGACGTTGTTGTAGTCTAAAGTTTTTAAGATTAAACTCAGTGCTTTGCTTATATGTTAATGGACGTAGATTAATGGTCAGATCGTCTGTGACAATTTTACCGTCATACTGACAGGCCATGTAAAATTCCACAACTTTGTTTAGATCGATGTCATAGTCATTTTCAGATCCGCAATTATTGCACTTGTGTCCCACGGTCATGGAGTTGCCATAGGTAGCAATACGAATAGCTGCCAATAAAATAACTAGATCCAGTATACACAATTCCCAAGGATCTTTGATAGCCGGGCAACAGCTGGTTAAAACTTGTGCTGTGCTTTCGCCAGACAACAATGCATCTGGAGTTTTAACAATGATTTCATCCATGCCCGTCATACCATATACTGGTGTATTGGTAACATCGCCTTGGATAGTACCGGGCTTGTTAAAGATACCTCCGCTGGGGAACTTGATATAGATCTTAGGTTGTCTAAAGTACTTTTGTAACGGATTAACGGCCATTGTAATAACTCCAAAATATTGTCATGTATTTATATACGCACTTTTTGGGTTATTTTCGTATTGGCTAGGTTTATTTGGTAAATACAAATTATGAAAGTTTATGAAGTAATTTCAAAAGATCCTCAACTAGACGAATTCAGTTTGAATCCAATGAACTGGTTCGGTGCCGGTAATGCAGGAGCCGCAGCTAAACAAGCCAGTTATGATGCTGGGGCTGTTAAAAATCTAGCGGCAATTGCTAAAAAGCAATTTCCAAATCTAAGTCCAGCTGCTGGTAAAGCACTGGCTGACATTACATCTGGTACAGCTAAAGCTAGCAAGGCCGCATCGCAAGAAGCATTTGCTATGAAAGTAGGTAATATTAGCTATGTGTTGCGTGTACTAGGTGCGTTTGCTATCAGTTACAAGTTGTACAGCAATTTTTCTATACTTGAAGATAAGTATAATGCAGGTGAATTAAACGCTGAACAGTATAAAGAAGCACACGAAGCCTACTGGGGACTGTGGGTTATTCAATTCATGGGTCCATGGTTAGCAACAACTTTAGGTACAGCTAAACTAGTAGCATTTTTAATTCGTTTAATACTGGCGGTATTAACATTAGGTGTAACTGTGTTTACTGGCGGAGGTGCAGCCGCTGCAACAATTACAGGTCTAGTAGTTGAACAAGCTGTGTTTACGGCTTTACAAGCGTTCTTAATGTCTAAAACATTTGAACAATGGATGTCGGATCACTTTTTCAAAACACTAGTAACTATTGGTTCAGTACCAGATGCTAGTTGGAATATACTACGTCAGTATTTGAGTGAAATTCCAGTAATAAATGCGTTCTTCAAAGATAAAGGTGTTGATTTTTACACAGCTGCCAAGAAAGAAAAACAAAGAATCAATCCTGCGGCAGCTGCTGACGATGAAAAAGCAACACAAGCAAGAAACCTAGCACCTTTAGATTCTGATAAAAATGCTATTATGATTAACGGAATTCGTGTTACTGATAAAGACGGCAACTTAGACGATTATGCCATGATGCGTCCTTTTGTTAAGAACTATTTAGAACTGCATCCTGAAGATCCTAATGTACAAAAAGTACTAGCACTACAATCCAAATCTAAATAACAGTTATATACGCTGTTATTCAATCCTATAAATACACTATATTTCTAGGATTTTTTTATGGCCGCAGATAAAGACACCGTCGAAGCGTTTAAGCAAGCTCTTAAAGAATCTGGCATCGGTAAAGGCAACAGCGCACCAAGTAGTACGGCTGGTAATGCAGCCGGAGCAGGATTCGGCGCGGCTACAAAAGATGTTATTGACAGTTTTAATCCTCTAAGTGCCGCAAGTAAAGCTGTTGGTGCAGGCATGGATGCAGCCGGCAAAGCATACAATAATTTAAAAGGTGTAATTGAACCTAGTCTAGGCACATGGCGAGAACTTAGTGCTAGTGGTGCAAACTTTAATAACGATATAGTTGGCATGACAGCTGCAGCTGCAGGCGCACGATTAGATATAGCAGAGTTTGGCCAAGTCATTAAAAACAACTCAGGCAACTTTAACGGTTTAGGCGGAAGTGCTGCTAAAGGCGCAGAAAATTTTGCTAAGTTAAGTAAAGAAATGGCTGACAGCGGAGTCACAGATGACTTGCGCATGATGGGTATGACCAGTCGAGATATTAATGATGTCTTGGCAATCACGTTAACACAGCAACAGACTGTGAACATGAATGACGAAGCTAGTAAGAAACGTGCTATCAAAGCAGCCACAGAACTAGCTACTGAAATGGATTTGATGAGCAAGTTGACTGGTAAGTCACGTGCTGAACAAGAAGAAAGTTTAAAGAAAGCACAAGCTGACATGCAAGTGGAAGCTAAGTTGCGTATTCTTACAATGGGTAAAAGCGAAGAAGAAGCAGCTGCAATTCGTAATAATTACCTAACACAATATAACGAAGCTAATCTCCGTGGACAAGGACAAATGTTTAAAGAAGTCTTTGCCACAGGTACTGTGCAAAGTGAAGAAGCTGCTAACCAAGTAGCTATCAGTGGCAGAGAAGCACAAGCTACAATGGCACAAGCTCGTGCTACCGCAGAAGGCAATGCCAAAGCTGCTACTGAATACAGTAAGCAAGCATCTGCGGAGATGATGAAAAATCAAAATGATGTTAATAAATTAAGTCTTGCTGTTTATTCTAGTAATACCGCCGCTGGCGAAACAATGAAAGCCAGTATGACAGCTAATGCTGGCATTTATAAGAGTGAAACAGCTCTTATGAAGCAAATGGAGAAAGAAGGCAAACTAGATGGCATTAAAGACGAAGCTGAAAAACGTCGTATAGTACACGAAGAAGCATTAAAACAAGCCAAAGCAGAACAAACAGATAAAAAGCCAGGAAGTGAAAGCACCGAAGCACTTGTTAAATTAGGCGCACGAGCTGATGATGTTAATAGTGCGTTTATGAATAAGGTTGTTGTTCCTATTAATAAAGATGTAGGTCCAGCATTACAGAAATTTAATGATGGATTATTAAACTCTCAAGTTAAAGATAAATCAGGTAATGTAACTACTGTTAGTAAAACTTTAGAAAAAGAAGTAGGAGAAGGTTACCAAAGAGGTAAAGAGGGATTTTCTGGACCTAATGCCGGCAAAGATGGAGTTATTGGTGCCGCAAAAGATTCAAAATCAGGTAGCCCATTAGAAAATGCTGCGGCTACTGTTGGTGAAAGTGCAGGGTTTGCAACAGGTAAAATATTACTACCTGCATTAGACAAGACAGCAGACGTTATGAACAACGTCAAAAAAATGGCTGAAGGTGGAACTGTAAATAAACCCGAACTAGCTATTATTGGCGAGGCTGGAAAAGAGCATATAGTACCAGATGAAAAGATGCAGACCTTGATGCAAAACATGAAGGTTGATGGTTTAACAGCTGCCGCAACAGCTATGGCTGATTCACAAAAAGGCGGTGGCGTTAATGTATCTGAAATTTCTAATCTAGTTAAAACTACTATCAGTAGTGCAAGTGGTCCAACAACTGGCGCAGCCGCGGCTGCACCTATGACAAAGAGTGAAAAGTTTCAAACAGCAGACTGGGCAGATGCAACTCAAGAAGAAATTGCTAAAGGACTTGAAGGATCAAAAAAACAACTAGCTCGTTGGACAACAGATGCGCAGGAAACTGAACAAAAAATTGCAGATATAAAATCTCTAGGATCTAAAAGACAACTTACTGAAAGTGAACAATATGATCTAGACGAACTTGAAAAAGAAAAAGCAAAAAATCAACGAGCAATTGATTATCATCAAACTACAATTAACGTATTAAACAATCTAGACGAATATAAGGCTAGGTTAGAAACAGAAAGTAAACAAAAAGTTGTTTCAGCCTCGGAAGAAGCTGCTAAAATTGCAGAATCTCTTGGGTTAACACAAATTGATACGGTTAAACAATCAGCCGAAGAACAGAAAACAATCTTAAGTGAACATCAACAAACTACATTGAAATATGCCTACACTGATGCAGAAGGCAAAAAAATGCAGTTGGAAAATGCTAAAAATCTTGTTGATGCTGAAAAGAATGCCATTGCTGAAAAGAATAAACAAATTGAAGAAATTCAAGTTGCTGCTGATGGTCGTGAACTGACAAATAGAGAAAAGAGTCGCATTGAAAAACTGCAAAAAGAAATTGAAGGCAGTAAAGAAACTTTAAGTTACCGTGAACAAGATTTAGCAGTTTACGCTAATCTTGATAAGTTAAAAACAGAACAAATTACCAAACAAGCCGAAGCACAAAAACGTTTAGAAGAACTCGGCCTCACCGGCACAACAAAACAAATTGCCACACAAGCCGAAGCACAAAAACGTTATGAAGAAATATCTAAAGGCGGTATAAAGACAGAAGAAGAACAGCGAGCTGAAGCAACTAAAATGGTAGAAGCTTCAAATGCTAAAATTGAAAAACTTAAAGCAGATGCCACTGGAAAAACAGAAGCAGCTGCTGGAAAAACAGAAGAACCTTCTAAATCTGTAATACCCGACTTTAGTTCTTTTGGAGAAGGAGTAAAAGGCTCGGGACTTCCTCCGTTCTTGCAAAAATTAAATGCTCAAATTAAAGATTCTAAACCTGCTCCAATCAAATCACCAACTGAAGCAAATAAAGATGCATCTAAAACTACAGCACAAGCTGTTAAAGAAGAAAAGAAAGAAGAACCAAAAAAACAAGAAGCAAAAAAAGAAGAAAAACCAGCTACAGGAACAGTTGCAGAAGTTACCATGAAAGATCTACATGCCAGTCTAGAACACTTAAATAAGAGTATGACAAGCCTTCTTAGTTATAGTCAACAAACAGCCACAGCAGCACAACAACAAGTTAAGGCAACTAAAAGTTTAAGTGGCAATAAGTTTGCTTAAAAGGATATAAATTAGATGAGTTGGAAAAAGTATTTTACGCCCGTACCTGTAAATGGTGAATTGTTAGGCCCTATCAGCGGCCAAAACAACGGCAATCGTCCTGGTCCGGCAAGAAGTAACTATTCTAGCTACTTGCCGGATGTATATTCTGGTAGTCCAAATCGTATTGAGCGTTATCAACAGTACGAAGTTATGGATAGTGATCCAGAAGTTAACGCTGCTCTAGACATTCTAGCTGAATTCTGCACACAAAAACTAAAAGATTCAAAGAGTCCATTTGCGGTCAAGTGGCGCAATAAAGGAACTAATGTAGAAGTTCGTGTTTTAAGTGAATATCTACAACAATGGAACAAGTTGCAAAACTTTGATGTACGTATTTTTCGTATTGTTCGCAATACTTTTAAGTATGGAGATAGTTTCTTTATTAGAGATCCTGAAAATCAAAAGTGGAGTTACTTAGATCCTAGTCAAATTATCAAAGTTATTGTTAATGAAAGTGAAGGTAAGAAACCTGAACAGTATATTGTTAAAGATCTAGCACCTAATTTTGAAAATTTAATTGCTACAATGATTACTCCTACAGTAAATCCACGTCAAACTGGCGGTGGTCCATTGCCTGCAAGCGGTTATTTAGGGCAATCAGGCGGTGGTAGTAGTAGCGGAACTAGTGGAGGTAACGTAGGCGGACGCTTTGGAATGAATCAAAAGGAAAATGCCATCGATAATAAGCATATGGTTCATTTGAGTTTGTCAGAAGGTTTAGATCAAAATTTTCCATTTGGCAATAGTTTATTAGAAAATATCTTTAAAGTTTACAAACAAAAAGAACTATTAGAAGATGCAATCTTGATTTATCGTATACAACGTGCTCCAGAACGTCGTGTATTCCATATCGACGTGGGTAATATGCCTAGTCACTTAGCCATGGCATTCGTAGAACGTGTTAAAAACGAAATACATCAACGCCGTATTCCGTCACAAACAGGAGGCGGACAGAACGTCATAGACTCTGCATACAACCCTCTGAGCATTAACGAAGATTATTTCTTCCCTAAAACAGCAGACGGCAAAGGATCAGACGTCACAATGCTAGAAGGCGGTAAGAATATTGGCGAAATTGATGACTTGAAGTACTTTACTAACAAGTTATTCCGTGGATTACGTATTCCAAGTAGCTATTTGCCTACTGGTGCGGATGATTCACAGAGCAATTTCAATGATGGTCGTGTAGGAACAGCGTACATTCAAGAGTTACGTTTTAACAAATACTGTGAAAGACTTCAAAGTTTACTAACAGCAGTGTTTGATAGCGAGTTTAAATTGTTTTTAAATGCTCGTGGATTGAATATTGATCCAGATTTATTTGAACTAAACTTTAATCCTCCTATGAACTTTGCAAGTTCACGTCAAGCAGCTATTGACACTGAACGGATTAATACATTTAATACCATTCAAGCCGTTCCATTTATGAGTAAACGCTTTGCTCTTAAACGTTTCCTTGCACTAACAGACGAGGAAGTAGCAGAAAACGAACGTCTATGGGCAGAAGAAAATGGAAAAGGACAGCCAACTACTACCGATGCCGCTGGAGAATTACGTAGTGCAGGCTTGTCTGCTAGCGGAATAGAAGGAGACATGGGTGCTGCTGGTGACATGACAGCTCCAGAAGATATAACAGACACTGGCGAAGAACAAGGAGCTCCTAATCCTGGAGCTGCAACACAACCTGGGGCCGCTACTCCACCGCCTGCCGCATAAATACAATATGATTTTAAGAGAGTTGTTTTATATTGATCCAGACACAAGGCATGTAGCCAATGATTTGCGCTATGAGCCTAGACGCGATCAGACTCAGTTGCATAGAGATGATACACGTAAAACAAGATTAACACTAAGACAACTAAATGAACTACGTAAAAGTAGTGAAGCCCACATCCTGGAACAGGAAAGCGAACTAGAATTTATACATTCAATGTATGCAGCTCCACCAGCTGCACCAGCACAATAATTGAAAACGGCCAAAAAACGGCCGTTTTCACACCTTATCTATACACTTTTTTAACAAAAGTGTAAATATAATACAGCCTTGTAACCACAATCACAGGAGAACCAAACATGACTGACCGCGCTCAATTTGAAGCAATGCTTGAAGCTTTGATCAATGAAGATCATGAGCAAGCAAAAGAAATATTCCACAACATCGTTGTTGGAAAATCACGTGAAATTTACGAAGAATTATTAGCAGAAGACTTCAGCCCAGAAGAAGCTAACAAACACGCTGGCCTAGGCGGACACCAATCTGAAAACATGGAAGAAGAAGATGATTCTATGGAAGAAGACATGGAAGAAGAAGGTGCCGAAGAAGAAAAAGGCGAAGACGAGCCAGAAGACGACGGTGAAGACGATGGCGAAGAAGAGCCAGACTTCGGCGGTGAAGACGATGGCGAAGAAGAGCCAGACTTCGGCGGTGACGAGGAAGGCGATGCCGAAGGTGGCGATATCGAAGATCGTGTTATGGATCTAGAAGACGCTTTAGAAGACCTAAAAGCAGAATTTGAACAACTAATGGCTGATGAAGAGCATGAGCCAGAGCATCATGACGGTATTGATGATCCAGCATTTGGTGGCATGGATGCAGAACAAGATGAAGTAGCACATATGATGGAATATGTAAACAAAGTTGCACTACCAAAACATGGCGACAATGGTCAAAATACAAAATCAGTTATTGACAACATGAAGAACGATATGGGCGGCACAACTGCTAATATTGCTAAAAACTTCAGCACAACAACTGGTGGAACACAAGGCGGATTATTGAAGCCAAGTACAACACTACAAGACGGTGGAAACATCAATAAGCCAGGCGCTAATGCAGGCAAGACAGCGTTCAAGAAGAAAGAACCTGGTCATGGTCCAGAAAGCAAAGGCAAAGGCGAATCAGCTGACAATAAAAAGTCAACGATTGGCGGAAGAATTCGTTAATTAATAAAGAGAACATATAATATATGTTATACCTCCGAGAGAATCTCAGTTTCAACGAAGCAAAAATGATCGTTGAATCTGATGACAAAGACGGTAAGAACTTGTACATGTCCGGGATTTGCATCCAGGGCGGTATACGTAACGCTAACCAGCGTGTTTACCCTGTTAATGAGATTGGCAAGGCTGTTAAGACCCTTAACGATCAGATTCAGAACGGTTATTCAGTTCTCGGAGAAGTGGATCATCCAGATGATCTAAAAATTAACCTGGACCGTGTAAGTCACATGATAGTTAATATGTGGATGGACGGTCCTAATGGTTACGGTAAACTGAAAATTTTACCAACCCCTATGGGACAACTAATCAAGACAATGCTGGAAAGCGGAGTCAAGCTAGGTGTTTCTAGTCGCGGATCCGGAAACGTCAAGGAAGACGGATCCGGTGAAGTATCAGATTTTGAGATTATCACAGTAGATATGGTAGCTCAACCTAGTGCTCCAGGAGCATATCCCACACCAATTTATGAACACTTGATGAATAATCGAGGCGGCATGAATGCCTTGCGTATAGCGCAAGAGGTGAAAGGTGATCCTAAGGCACAGAAATATCTCAAAGAGAGTTTATTAGCAATAATAAACAAACTCCAATAATAAGGAGAATCACATGTTGGATGCACTAAAATCGTTATTTGAAAACAATGTGATTTCAGAAGAGATCAAAGAGTCAATCGAAGCCGCTTTTGAGAATCGTATTAACGAAGCTCGTCAAGAAGTAGCTACACAACTACGCGAAGAATTCGCACAAAAATACGAACACGACAAGAATACAATGATTGAAGCAGTAGATCGCATGATCTCTGAACAATTAGCTGGCGAGATTGTTGAGTTTGCCGATGATCGCAATCAATTAGCAGAAATGAAAGTTAAGTATGCTAAGAAGATGAAGAAAGACGCTGAAGTAATGAAGGAATTTGTTACACGTCAGCTAGCTCAAGAAGTTCGTGAACTTCATGAAGATCAAGTAACAATGGCAAACAAGTTTGGTAAATTGGAACAATTTGTAGTTGAGGCTCTAGCTCAAGAAATTACAGAGTTTATGCAAGACAAACGTGATCTAGCTGAAACTAAGGTACGCTTAGTTCGCGAAGGTCGTCAAGAAATCAAGAAGGTAAAACAAGAGTTTGTAACTCGTGCCGCTAAGATGGTTGAAGGTGTTGTAGAATCAGGACTACGTTCTGAGATTACATCATTGAAAGAAGACATCGAAGCCGCTCGTCGTCAAGATTTTGGACGCAAGTTATTCGAAGCTTTTGCTCAAGAATATCAATCGTCTTACCTAAATGAAAAATCGGAAACAGCAAAATTACTCAAAGTCATAGACTTGAAAGATCAAGCCATGCAAGAGGCCGCACAGGCCGTTGTTAAAGCAGAACAGATCTTAGAAAGTAAAGAAGTTGAAATCCGTACTCTTAAAGAGAGTCAAACAAGAAAACAAATCATGAGTGAATTACTAGCTCCTTTAAGTAGCGAGCAACGTGAAATCATGAATGAATTGATGGAGTCTGTAAAAACAGAACGTCTAAACGAAAGTTTTGACAAGTATCTCCCAGCAGTTATTGCTGGCAAAGCTCCGCAGAAGAAACAGGCACTAGTAGAGGCTAAAGAAATAACCGGAAATAAGATTTCCAACAACCAAAATAGCAGTGAAAGCGAAAGCAATATCGTTGATATTCGTCGTCTAGCTGGACTAAAATTCTAAGGAGAAATTTAAATGTCAGAACTATTAAACGGACGTTGGGCAGAAACTAAGGAAGCCCTATTAGAAGGCTTACAAGGCACTAAAAAATCAGTAATGGGTGTAACCCTTGAGAATACTCGCAAGTATTTGATGGAATCTCCAACTGCTGGTGCTACTTCTGCTGGTAACGTTGCAACTTTAAATCGCGTGATCCTTCCAGTGATCCGACGTGTTATGCCTACCGTTATTGCTAACGAGTTAGTAGGTGTACAACCAATGACTGGTCCAGTTGGACAGATCCACACATTGCGTGTTCGCTACAGCGATTCAAGCTCTGGTGCTGGTGTGTTAGCTGGTGAAGAAGCATTAAGCCCATTCAAGATTGCGGCTTCATATTCTGGTAACCAAGTTGATGGCGCAGCCAAGGCAGCTTCTACAGCTACTCTTGAAGGCCAAGCTGGTAACAGAATGTCAATTCAAATCTTGAAACAAACAGTTGAAGCTAAAACTCGTAAATTGTCTGCTCGTTGGACATTCGAGGCTGCTCAAGACGCTCAAGCCCAACAAGGTATTGACGTTGAAGCAGAAGTTATGGCTGCTTTGGCACAAGAAATCACAGCTGAAATTGACCAAGAGATCATTGCATCTTTAACAACTCTAGCTGGTACAGCAACACAAACTTATGATCAATCACAAGTTAGTGGTACTGCTACATTCGTTGGTGACGAGCATGCCGCATTGGCAGTTCAGATCAATCGCGTAAGCAACTTGATCGCTCAACGTACACGTCGTGGTGCTGGTAACTACGCTGTTGTATCACCATTTGCTTTAACAATTCTACAATCTGCTACTACTTCAGCTTTTGCTCGTACAACAGAAGGTACATTTGAAGCTCCAACAAACACTAAGTTCGTTGGTACATTGAACGGTGCTATGAAGATTTATGTTAACAGCTACGCTCAAGACACAGCTTCTATCCTAATTGGATACAAAGGTGGTAGTGAGTCTGATGCTCCTGCATTCTATTGCCCATACATTCCATTGATGAGCAGTGGTGTAGTTTTAGATCCATCAACATTCGAACCAGTCGTTTCATTCATGACACGTTATGGCTATGTTGAATTGTCTAACACAGCATCTTCTCTAGGTAATGCGGCTGACTATTTAGGTCTAGTTGCTATTACTTCAGGTAACGTTAAATTTAGTTAATTTAACTACCCTAGAGGTTTGTTATATAGAAAAGGACTCTCCGGAGTCCTTTTTCTTTGGGTAAATATATCATGTCCACAACACTATTTTATAATCCAACATCGATTTCAAACGTATCAATTGCTAATGAAGTAACAGGAATTCCTAGCATTGATTGGAAATATAATCCTACATTTCTTGGACAAGGTGCCTATGCTACTAGCTCTAAGCCCTTGTATACTATCAGCGGATTGTGGATGGAAAGATTTTTAAACAACACAAGTCAATTGTGGTGCACCGGATTTAATATTCCCGACAATGGCGCTACGGTTGCGGGCATAGAACTACAACTTAATGTATTACGTGCGTCTCGAATAGAAGATCTAGTAATACAACTAACATTAAACGGCGAACTTATAGGGGACAACTACGCAAGTACAGTTAATCCTGTGCAGTCAGATATGTATACCGGAGATTTTACAACACCATTAAATCCTATAGGAGATCTTAATATCTATGGAGGGCCTGGAGATTTATGGAGTACAACCGGTCTTACTAGTGCTAACATAGCAGATTCTACGTTTGGCATTGTGGTAAGTTTTCGCAGTAATCAGATATATCCGCACAGAGATACTGCCTATTTAGATCAAGCAAGCCTAAGAATCACTTACGCATAAATACATTGTAACAACTCACATGGGGTGAGTTTTATGCGGAAATCCAACCGCGTACGGCCTAGAACGCCGTTATTCTTTAAGGAGAAATTAAAATGGGACGTCCTTTAAATAAGAAATATTTTGGCGGTCGTAATGCCGGTATCACTGGTGGTTACAATCGTTCAGTAGATTCAACATCTGGATTAGCCGGTACTAGCGTAAATGCCCCTGGCGTTACAGTTACAACTGTAGGTTCATATACAACAGCATTTCCAGCATTAACATTTGCCACACCATTAGGTGGTGAAGGTATTACAACCGCAACAGCAACTGGTACATTTGTTGGTAAAGTGATTTCTGCAACAGTTGCAGGTGGTAACAGTGGTACTAAAGCATATCAAACTGGTCAAGTATTATCAACTCGCGGCGGCGCAACACTTACAGTGGCAACGATTGCTAACTCACTAGGTGATACTATTGCTAGTACAAACGGTTCAAATCAAGTTGTATTTTCAAATACAACAGCATACATTCCAGGTATGGATTTCTTGACAAGCGCAAGTTTAACAGGTTCTGGTCTAACAGCCGCTACACGTTACTGGATTGTGAGCGGTTCTGGTACAACATACTCTGTTGCTAGTTCTTATGCTAACGCTATTGCCGGTACAGCATTGACATTTGGCTCAGGCGCCGTTGGTTCAAACGGTAGCGTACTAGTTGGTACACAAGCTGGCCCAATCGCAACTCTTACAGTTACAACTGGCGGATCAGTTACAAGCGGATCAACCGGTGCTCAAGCTACTACAAACACAACAACGCCTGGCGGTACAGGTGCAACTGTAGTACTAACCTATGGACTAAGCGGTGTTACAGTTACTGATACTGGTGCAGGTTATGCTCCATCACAAGCTCCAGTAGCCATTACAGCTTCATCAGGTTCAGCGGCAGCTACAATTACTTTAGAAGCAGAAGTAACAAGTGGTTATAGTGTAGCATTAGACTATCCAAGTATTGTTGCCTATGCTATTACAACAGGAACAACAAGTCGTCGTTATAGCGATATTGTCAAGCAAGAAGGCTCGCGCAGTTTCAGAGTTGTTAATACAGACAGCAAGACATATCCAGGTACTTTCTGTAAATTAATAACAGCAACTCCAACAGTAGCTGGCACAATGGCTATTAATGCTACTGACTCAGATGGTAACACATATTGGGTTGAAAAGCTCAGCAACCGTAAAGCAACTATTGTTTCCGGTGGCGTTGGCACTCCAGGAACACAATTTACAACACCTACACAGGTGCCTTGGACATTTGGTTCAGCAGTGGCAAACGTTTCAGTTAAGATCGATAACATCTAATAGTTAATAGGAGCCCTTCGGGGCTCCATTAACCCTACAGGATACAGAATGTCAAAAATTGTAAAAGTCAGTAACGGTGACTATAGTCTACAGGTACAAGCTGGTGGTAATATTATTCTTGATACTACCGGAACTGCCATTGGAAGAAATTCTGCACAATATGGAACGGTAACTGTCTGGGGCAATCTTGATGTTAAGGGAACTACTACCACAGTTGAATCTTCAGCACTAGTTGTTGATGTTAATATTTTAAAAATTGACCAAGGATTAGGATCAGCCCCCGGCATACCAGCAGGATTAAATTATCAATCTGGTTTTGAAATAGACAGGGGATCATATGCTCCTGCACAAATTTTATTTGACGAAAGTGTTAAACACTACGACTCTACTACAGGATTAAATCCTGCGGGTACGTTCTTGTTAAGAACAGGAATTTCATCCGGAACTCAAGTTTTAAATGGATTACAATTAAGAACAATCACAACTGATACTTCAGGTGATTTAAGTTTTGATATGCATGGCGGAAGTCATGCTTTAGCTATCGTAAATGTTGGCGGGACTATCGGAGTCAGCGGGCATACATTAACTAATGATGCTGTTAACTATGCCGGAACGATAGGAACAACACTACAACCTTACCATATTCCAAATGTGCAATGGAACTATGGATATGTATTGTCAACCTTAACACCATCAGGACAAGGCGCATCTGGCACGGCAATAGTGAATGAAATACAATGGCCATTAGCAGCCAGCGTGAGCCCAGCTGTAGCTGCCGGCGCGGCAGCAAATGTGTTGGTCACAGGGACACTGGGCACAAATACGACATATCAAGTTCAGTTTAACGTTAACAATGCGACTAGAGGATATTTTGCCACTACCGGACTTACTGTTGACAATGTTAGAACATTTAGTAATACTATTAACAATGTTGCTAGTAATCTAGTACTAACATCGACTAGTACCGGTACTGTTGAATTAAATGCAGTGCTACAACTAGACGATCAAATCAGTCCTCCAGGATCAAATAGTAGTGGTACATTACTTTATTCACAAAACTCAACAGTTACCACGCTGGCCGCCCATCCAGGAAAAACTGGTATATATTTTAGTAATTCGATAGGTACTGATGAATTAATATCAAAAAATAGAGCATTACTTTTAAGTATATTATTTTAAGGAAAGAACATGGCATTAACAGCGACACCAATCATAGCAACAGCAGTAACTAGCGGAACTCCTAATGGCACAACAATCTACACTAGTAGTAATAACAATGCCATTACCAGCATGATAGCCTGTAATAACAGTGGAAGTCCTATTACTTTTTCATTATACGCTGTGCCTAACGGCAAGACAGCCTATGTAAATCCTGAATGTACAATTATCAGTAATTTATCTTTACCGGCAGGTGAAACACTAAGTTTAGATCAAGAAAAATTAGTATTAGGCAATAATGACGTTATTTGTGCCATAGCTAGCACAGCCTATACAGGCACAGGAGTTAGTATAATTTTAAGTACATTACCGGTATAATTATGAGATTTTTAAAACAACTTAATCTAAATCGTAGAATTTCAAACGATACTACATTGTATTCAGATGTGACTAATTCCAATGTGTATGTGAGTCCTACTGGTCGAGGAAGTCTTGTAATACCAAATGGCCCTACAGGTAGTCAACCAACAGGCTTGCCAGGCATGATGCGTTATGATACTACAACCAATCAAGTGATGGTATTTCAAGGTGGCACTTATGGCAACGGTGGCCAATGGAGGGCATTGCGCTTTAAAGAATCTGTAGGCATCACTAGAGAAACATATACCGGAGATGGTTCTACTACAGTGTTTGGACCATTAAATCCGCAACCTCCGGGCATTGTGCAAAACGGTTCAACATGGACCGGAGATAACTTGATTGTAATAGTTGGAAATGTCTATCAAACTTGGAATTCTAATTATCTAATTCAGACAGGCAGCACAATTGGTGCTCCGTACAATGCATCTCCATACGACGGCACAAAATATTTTATACAATTTACCTCTGCTGTTCCAGGATTAAGCACACCGATTGTTATTCTGCACGGTTTTGATCAATAACCGCTAGGAGTCAACTATGGCTAACCAGTTTGG
>Ga0208104_1000003_pt1 | contig 67863 bp, 68 predicted proteins | sample CryBogCBE29May09_FD_185503 | JGI IMG/M metagenome (GOLD analysis project Ga0208104, IMG submission 185503) | Freshwater microbial communities from Crystal Bog, Wisconsin, USA - CBE29May09 (SPAdes) | ecosystem: Environmental > Aquatic > Freshwater > Lake | place: Crystal Bog, Wisconsin, USA... | reverse complement strand
AAGGCGGTCACGAACTTCCTTGGTCACCTTGGCTTTCTTGTCACCCACTGCGTCCTTGATGGATTCGAGCCAGATGCCGTGCAGAATGGGGTCGAGTTCCCCCGTGAAGGCGCTGCCAAACTTCACCAACGGGTTTGGTTCGGGCTTTGCTTCGCCGTCCTCAACCAGCGGATTGGAAACGCCGCCGCCTGATTCAGTGAAAACGCCGTCCAGTTCGTCCAGTGTGGTCTGGTCGTAGCCTGTTCCGTCAAGGTCAGGCAGGGAGCGCAGCAGGTCAAGGAGCAAGGCGTTGTCATACGAGGCGATGTCCGACGTGCGGTTGTCGGTGATGAGTACCCGTAGTGCTTCGTCCTCTGTGCCCTCAAACCGAGTGATGGCAATCTCTTTCCACCCCAGCGACTTGGCGGCTTTCCATGTGTGCGTACCAGCCACGATGGTGTCGTTCCAAACCACGACGGGGCTGTACTGCCCGTTCACCTCTAGCGATTCGGCAATGGCGGCAACGTCGCCTAGACGGGGGTTCGATGGGTGAGCCTGAATGCTGTCAATGGCTACGTTTTCTGCACGGACGTTGATGTTCATGATTCCCAGCCTACAACGAGGATTTCACCAACCGTTGGTAGCCTTGTTACATGGCGACTGGCTTCTCTACTTCTGAACTTCTCCCGTCGCTTTCTCGCTACCCCGTATCCAAACTGGGTGGTGGAATAAACTCTTCTGCCGCAGCATTGTCGTCCCAAGCCAACGCACTCCACACGACGCTAGAGAACAACCTCGGCGCAACTGTTTCCAAGCACCAGCAGATTGCTGATGGTCACCGTGCGATTGCGGCCCAGTTACCCGACGGTAAGGCCAAAGACGCACACTTGGCTGCGGCGCAGGCCCACGATGATGCTGCCAGTGAAATCAAGGCGATTCGCCCCGTCGAGGGCAACTCCATTGCTTCCAATGCTCTGACGGCGGACAAGGCCCAGCAGTACTCTTCCCGTGCCGCCAACTTCACCAACGCTGCCAATCAAGCGACCATCAACCAACCAGTAACCAAAGTGGCAACCGAAGTGACCGACCCAGACGACATTTCACCTGAGGCGGCGCAACTCTTGGGCGCATACAACATCCCTGTGACACAGAAGTATCCAAATCTAAAGGCCATTGCTGGAATGCACTGGCACTTGGGCCACGAACACCGTGGCATTGCCGACGGGCTAGACCTGAAGGCATCGAAGGAACGTGCGGCGAACGGTGGCGCAACCACCCCGTTGGCTCGTCAGTTCACTGCCGCTGCCGACCTCAATCGTCAAGCAGCGCAAGCGCATTTCACCGCAGGCAATGCGGCAGACCAAAACGCCTACTCCACGTCCAAAGTCGAAGGTGGATGGAAACCTATGGCGGACATTGCGTGGGGGCACAACAAGAAAGCCTCGGAGAATGCTCTGGCGATGTCACAGCAGGCTGATAGTGCACGGCACGAAGTCATGGCGCTCAACAAAGCCGCTGGTGAAAAGCCAGCCCCCAAAGCGCCAGTTGCTGGGCGCTACACGTCTGTTGGGCGGTACGGGGATGCTGACCCAACCGCAGACCACATGAAGAACATGGCTGACGCTCACGGCAAAGCGGCGGACATGTGGCAGCAGGCTTCAACCGCCTACCACAGTGGTGATAAAGATGCCGCTTCCAATCTGTACGGGCAGGCCAGCGCAGCGTCGGCTCGTGCCCACGACCTCGCCAGTCAAGAACCGCTCATCTAAACGCTATTTCACCAAGATGGGTGTAGATTTGTGGGAGAACGCACCCATGAAAGGCACGCTTGTGGCTAAGGATTTCACCACCAACTCGCTTCTGAAGAGTTCAACCGACTACAACTACTTGCCTGCGTTCACCGCTGGGAACACGATGTCGAACTCCCCCTTCGTTACTCGCAGTGCTGAACTGTACCGTGCCGCTGGCTCGGCTATGGACAAGCAGGAGAACGCTGCTCTGGGCATCATTGCGCCGCTCACCGCCGAAGATTTCACTGCTCTTGCCGCCGTGCACAACTCGCTCGCCCTTGCCCACCAGAAGTTGGCTGAGGACATGAAGGCTGCGAACCCCACTACGAACATCAAGGCCGTCTCTGCCAATGGTGATGCCTACGGTGCCCACTTGGACGCTGCCAAGCGTTGCTTGCAGTCCGTTGCTGGAACCAAAGAAGCGATTGACTTCGCCGTTGACAACCGCAACCAGAACTCGAACTCTGACCGTGACGCTACGCACGCCCCTGAGAACATTCCAGCAAAGGACGCTTGGCTTGGCGCTCACCGTGCGTTTGTCATGTCTCGCATGGCGCACAATGAGGCGATTGCCGCCCTTGCTGCCGCCGTCACAATGGGTGGCCTGAATGATGTCGCCCCACTCCCCTACTCAGTCAACCAGTCAACCACCGCCTACTAGGAGTTTCGATGACCGATTTCACCACCGCTTCGTTGCTGGCTAAGGCCGCCAACTATCCAAAGCAGGACGCTCTGCCCCGTCACACCTCTGAGGGCCAGCAGTTGGCGGTCATGGCTGCTGATGCACACAACATCGTCGGCAAGCACGACATCATTGCTCGTCGTGACGCTCACATGAAGTTGGCTCAACAGCACCGTGATGTCGCTGCTGCGTTCAAGGCTTCGGGTCACCCAGACCTCGCCACGCTGAACATGCACGCTGCCGACTTGCACGACCACGCAGCCAGTGAAAACAACGGCGAGGACGGCCTCAACGCCCGTGGCGCAACGCAGGCCGCAGTGGACGCTACCGCTGATGCCAACTCCGCAGTCATGGCGAACCAGAACCCTGTGTCTGGTGTAATGAACGGCACCTCGATTGCCTCTGGCACGGTCACCAAGGGTGATGTCAAAGGACACGAGTTTCATGGGAACCAGTGGGAGCCTGCCGTAGGCGCTTCCATTACTGTCCACCACCCCAACGGCTCGTCATTCCACCACGTCATCACTTCTGTTTCGCCTCGCAAGTTCACGGCTCGAATGGGCAGTAATCCAAATGCCCCCGAACGTGAGTACACGAAGCGTCGTGACGGCTCTTGGCAAATCAAGGGCGGCGAAAGTTCTTCGTATGTGACACCTGGGAATACGGCAAATAACGGCGCTGGTTGGGGAATAGACTAACTAAAATGACTGATTTCAGTACTAAGGCATTGCTGGCAGACCGTGTGGAAGGCGAAACTTACGCCTCGAACCAGTACGCCCGTATCGCCAAGGCACTTGCTGATGCGTCAAAGGCTTGGCAGGACTTGGCGACGGCTACGGCGTTCAATACGCCCGACGTGCCCCTGCTGAAGGCTAAGGCTATGAAGGCAACCGCCTACGCCTCAACCATCTCTGGCAACCTCTAACTTGCTGAAACCAGTCGCTTCTGCCGTTGAGATTTGGAAGTCACGTCAGTCTTAGTCTGAACAGCCTTTCGCCTACGAGGTGTGAGGTTCGTAAGTTCCAATCGCTTGTTGTTGTACCTAGCGCCGAACGACAAAAAACGGAATAGTTCTTTATCCGTCTCTATTTTGTGGTGTCGGCGCAACGCTCCGTTCATCACTTGCTGGAACAGCCGATAATAGTTATCCCCCAAGCCTCGCTCCGCCAACTCATCATTGGTCATCAAAAGCAAAGCGTCAAAGTCCCAGCAAAAACAATCAACTGGTCGCTTCGGCTGATTGTGACCGTGCAGACCCGTGTAGTCATCACGCTTATCATGCCAACGCTCGCAAGTGTCCGCCATCACCTCACGCCAAAGGTCTACAAACCCATCAAACGTCACAAAACGAACTTTGTCCGCCCCCACCGCCCACTTGGGCGAAGGCGGGGTGCATTTTTCGCAAGTCATTTGTAAGTTCTCAACCCTAGTCACCCACTCATGACAGGAAACGCACTCCATTTTTATCATTTGCTGTTTCATTTATTCTCCTTCTGACATTCCTCGTTCTGCGAGGCTGACCAACAGGTCGCCTAGCATCGAACCTTCAACGTCGTCATCTTGGTCGGAGCCGTCAATGGCTCGGTTCACGATGGCTCGCTTGCGGTCAATCAACATGGCGATGTCCTCGTCAATCGTGTCCTTGGTGAGCATGAGCCAACCAGTCACGCTGTCTTGCTGACCGATACGGTGGCAACGGTCTACCGCTTGCTCCATGTCGGCTGGTGTCCATCCCTGCTCTAGGAACAGAACGTCGCTCGCTGCGGTCAGGGTCAATCCCACGCCTGCTGCTTTGATGTTGCAGGCAATCACCTTCTGCTTATCCTCGATTTGGAACAGGTCAACGGCTGCTTGACGCTTCTCGCCAGTCAGTCCGCCCTGAATCTTGACCCCGTTGCTGAAGTTGTCTGCGATAGCGTCTACCACGTCTCGGTGCCAACCGAACACGACCAACTTCTTATCGTTGGCGAGGAAGTTGTCAATCCACTCCTTGGCTGATTCCATCTTCGCCTTGGCTGCGAGTTGCTTCAGGGTGCTGATGGCAACCAACTGCTCGGCGGCTCGTGCTCGGAGCGCCTTCTTCCAAGCGGCATCGGCTGCCTCTTCGGTGTCGGCTCCACTCTCCAGTGCCAGCATGTGAGCGAGGTCGGCTAGGTAGCGAACGATGTCTGCCTCGGCCTTCTTGTACTCGGTCATGACCTTGGAATCACCTTCCACGACGACGTGGCTCCACATCTTCGGCGGCAACTCGGTGAGCACCTCGGCCTTGCGGCGACGGACGTAGCACGTCGCTCGAAGTTTGCGGTTCAGCGCAGCGAGGTTGCGATTGGTCGCTCGTCCGTAGACGTTGCGGAACTTGGTCGCCCCCTCGAACTCTTCGAGACGGTTGATGACACGGAGTTGCGTAATAATTTCCGTGGGCTGATTGACGATAGGTGTCCCCGATAGGCACGCCCTAATGCCACCCTCGACCACACGGTTGGAGAGTTGGACGCACGCCTTGGAACGCTGTGCTGAACCGTTCTTGATGTAGTGGCTCTCGTCGAGGACTAGCCCCTTGAGGTCAGGGAACTTGTTGACCCAGTGGGCAAGTACGTCGTAGTTGACTATGTAGATTGCTGCCTCGGGGAGTTCACCACTGGTGCCGTTCACAACGTGCGTAGAGGCGTGCGGTATCCATCGCTTAGCCTCTCGTTGCCAGTTCAGTTTGAGGCTGGCAGGGACGACTACAACGGCTGGGAAGGCTTGGGCTGCTTGGAGAAGAGCCAGACCCTGAGGTGTTTTTCCTAGACCCATCTCGTCGCCAATCAACACGCCACCTGTGGTCGGAGCGACCTGCTTCCAATCACCATTGTCATGCTCGTAGCCCATGGCTCGCATGGCATACGCCACGCCTGCACGCTGGAAGGGGAACAGTTGGAACGTCTCGTTGCCGAATCCGTTGATGGTGATTTCTGCGTCCTTGGCGGCGCTCGCCTCGATGATGTCTCGCACGCTGTCGGCCTCGTCCATGAGGCGCTTCGCTTCCTTGGCAACACGGGCATTATGACGCTGGGCGAACTTCACCACTTCGTCCACGCTCTCCTGTGGCACCGTCCAACACTTGATTGACGGCTTCCATTCCGACCCAGGCATCTGCCTGACCTCGCTGATGATGGTTGCGTCGTACTCGAAGTAGATGGCGAAGTTGCGTCCGTCCACCATGACCTTAGGCGTGGTGATTACCTCTACGTCCTTCAGTGCCTTCACGTCGTTGGTCATGAAGATGTTGTACTCTTCACACAACTTGCGCACGATGCTGATGGATTCCTTGGGAACCGTCCACGTCTTTTCGTCGGCATTCCAACGTCGTCCGCTGATGGTGCGGATAGCGTCCACGACCTTGGGGTTGTAGTCAAATCGGATGACGATGCCCTGCTTCTCCAGCACGGCTTCACCAATCCACTCGGTGGCGCTCGGCTGGGGTGACTGACCTAGAATCGCCTTGGCTCGGTCAGACACGGGAACACCATTACGGCTTGCCCACGCCAGTACGGAGCCGTGCTTGCCCGTGGGAATCATCCACGCCTTCATCTCACGATTCCATACGGCGTTGAGGTCGCCCTTGGGATAGGTGCTGTCTCCCCACGGGATGAACACCACGACCTTGCCCTGACGAACGTCCACGGCCTTGATGCCACGAACTGGCTTGTTGGCTACGGGCTTGGTGATGGCATCGTAGTCAATGCCTGCGAACGAGAGTTGCCACTTGTACTTCTCCAGCATCTCGTAGGCTTCTAGGGCCGTCTCAGGTGTCCATGCTTCAGCAGGTAGTTGCGCTAGGGCGTTGCCGAACTTGGTGTCTCCACCGTTGTAGCCAACACCGTCAGGACGTACCGCTCCATCATCTACTGAGGCAAGCGCACGGACTGCTTTTGCAAGGTTTTCATCAGTTGGCATAGACTTACTATCATACTACGGTTTAGTGGTGATAGCAAGTACCAAACTAAGAAATCCCGTGTGCTTACTTCGTTTCTCGGTTGTGGTGCTTGTATAGGGCTTGGTCGGTGGTGCCAGCCCATTCAGCAATCTTGCGCCACGTCACGCCTGCGTCACGGAGACGGGTGACGGTCTGACGACGCTCCTTGCCTAACTCGATGACCTTCTTCTCGTGGTCACGCATCTGAGCGCAGATGTCCTTGATGTGCTGAAGAAGTGAGGCGACCTCAGGCGAGAACGATGCCTCAGCCTCTTTGCGCTCTGGTAGTGGGGTGGTGAAATCGTTAGGCATTCTGTTCTCCTTGTGAGAGTTAGTCTAGTGGGGTTTCCAAAGTTGGGTGGTCTATGTGGGGTTTAGTGAAATCCCCAATGAACTCGTGTGAGTAGGACATCCGTCGGCTGGGCTGCCAGCCAGAGAAACGCTCCACTCGCTGGTTTTCAGCAACGCTGTCTTTGCGCTTGACGTGGTTCTTGGAAGTCGGCTTCCAAAGCGCAGAACCGTCTCGGTATTGGCCTAGTCGGGGGTGTGTGGTCTTGGTGAAAAAACGTCGCTCCATCAACGTCTGATTCGCACCTTGCCAGTCACTAAATCTTACACCCACTCCTAAACCTTGAAAGTCTGGCTTGACAACGAGGCGATGGCCTCGGTATGCGTTTTTCACTGTTCCGCTTGGAAAAGAGAGAACTGCGTAGAAGGCGGCTGGGATTCCACCAATGACGGCGACATAGCACTCGGACGAACCGTTGAGTGAGCCATTGAGGTAGTGGTGTTCCACGAAATACTGCCACATGGCTGCTTCGACTTCGTATACCTCTGCCACCAAAGGTTCTCGATGAAGGCACTCCTTGGGCTGAAGGCAGTACATCCCAGCGTCGGTGTCAATAATCCAATCGGGCTGTAGCCATTCCAGCACGTCACGATGGCAAGTGGCGATGACGATGTTGTGTACGGCGTTTGTACGGACGTACTTTTGGAACGTGTTGCTGGCGGCCTTGGCGACGGTGCGGTCTACGACTGAGGTGAACTCGTCAATGACGGCGTTGTCGGCAATCTGACGAGCCAAGTCCACTCGGAACTTTTCACCAGTACTCAGAACGTTGTACGGCTTCGTCCACGTCGGCACGGCGTTCAATCCGACGGCGTACATCAACGCTGCGCCTTGCTCTGCGGTGGTGAAGTGTGAGATGACTGAGCGTGTGTTGTCCCACTGCGGCTGTGCCATTTCACCAAACTCAGTTAGCAGTAACGTCTTGCCACTGCCAGAAGCGCCCACGATTACGCCGATGTTCCAATCCTCACCTACGTTGGGCTTAGCCCACGGGTAGAACCTCGTGCTGGTTGGGTCGTACTCGAACTGCTCGCACGCCTCGGTGGTGATGGGGTCTGATTCCAAATCAGATGTCAGCGGTGTGTTGGACTTTCCCAACGGCAGCCACTCATCCGTGGTGGTGAAAAGCATTTCGTTCATTGCTTCTCCCCCGTCGAGGGATGGCGTGACATGCTAGCAAGACGTTCTTCTTCGTCGAACTCTTCGTCGTCGGATTCCACCAGAGTGAGCATAAACCCTAGTCTAGCGGTGCAGACACCTCGGTGACGGTCATCTCTAATGCGTCCTTGCCAAACAGCGGGGCGAGGAAGGTTAGTTTCACCACAATCTTGGCGTTGTCGTCAATCAGTACGCCTGCATCAACCAGTCCGTCAACCGCTGCCTTCACCTGAGGGAAGCATGCGCCCACGTCTTGGCGGTACTTGGCGTTGAGGACGTAGGGCTGGATGGTGATTTCCACCTGCTCCATGCTCGGCATCATCGCCTCTTTTGCGAGGTCACAGAATGCTGCTCTCCACTCCTTGACAATCTTGGCTCGCACCATGTGGTGAACCGTGCGCTCTTTGTTGAGCGTGAAGTCGGGGCGCTCTTCGTAGGTTAGGACGTAGGAGTTCACAGTGAAATAACCACGACGGGTGGGCGTGCGTTGGTCGTGTGTGTGACTGCGGCGTTCACTGCTGTCTCCACTCGTTCCTTGCCCGTGAGTTCCTTACTGCGTTCCAAAGCGTACAGTGCGGCGAGTGCGGCCTGAGCGCCAGCACCTGTGGCCCCGTATAACTCTCGTGATTTCACCACGGCAAAGTCCGAACCAATCTCGTAGATGGCAGTCTTGTTGGCGACGAGGACGGCCCAATCGTCTGCTGGAAACCCTGCGTCGTTTGCCCGTGCCATGAGGTAGTCACGGATTTTGTACGGGTCAGAAACGGCGCTCTTTCGGAGAATGTCCATAATCCGAAACGAACCCGATACGCCGACAAGACTTGATTCAGTGGCCCAAACTTTTGGCTCTGCCGAGATGATGACCGTGCTGTCATCGAATGCGCCGCTGTCCCCAGCCATCCACACTTGCTTTTTGTCTTTCCACGCTGCCAAACAGGTCACAAGACAAGGCTACTAGCGGATTTCACTGCCCCTGAGTTGGGTAATGAACCTCGCCCGTTTGTGCGTATTCCGTGCGCATCTGGTCGGTCATCGCCTTTGCTCGCACCATCTGTGCCGCCGTCTCTGCACGCTGCTGATTCACCTTGACACGGGCATCAAGTTCGTCCGCTTTGCTGCCGCCGTTGGCCTTTTCCAAATCTCTGGCGGCGGTGAAGTGCTTGACGGCCTCTTCGTGGAGTTCCTTGGCCTGCTGCCAGCGCCCGTTATGGAAACGGTACACGCCCATGCGCTCGGCCTTTTCACCTGCGTTGACGTGTTCGGCTACCCCCTTGGAGTATTGGTTGCCGTGGAAGATGTGACCGAGTAGGTCGCCCTTTGTGAGCGGATACAACAACCCGTCGGTGGTGAAATCAGTCATGCCACAAGGCTAACCGACGTTTTCTAGATGCCTCTTGACTTCCGCTTCGGCTTGTGACTTCTTGAAGAACCGTGGAAGGCTCCATCCGCAGTTGCACCACGCTTCGTACAGTGTGGTGTTCAGCATCGAAGAACGGTATTCCTCGACCTGAGCGTCGTGGTCTTTAGGCGCTTCTGGTGCGGCCTTCTTCTTGGCTGCCACTAGATGCTTCGCTTGAACAATGCCCAGCGACGGGACTGCGTGCCGTTCGGACTGCGTTCCAAAATCCACTGGTCGTGGCACGAGCGCCCGTACTTGCTCTCGGATTTCACTGCGTAGTCCGTGCACTCCCAAATGGTTCCGACGGGGAATGAATCAACGTCGGGCTTCTTGCAGTCGTGGGGCAGGTAAATCACCATGCCGTGCTTCTCGCCGTCGTTCGCTGGTTCGCCTTGGCTCTCCAGTTGGCGCTGTACGGCAGCAATCTGGCGAGGTGAAGGCTGACCTGCTTGGGTGAGTAGCGACTGGCGCACGGGGCTGCGCTTGCTCCACTCAACTGTCCACGGCAGGTTCTTGTTCTTTTCGTTCCACGATTCGATGTGCTTCTGTCGCTCGGTAGGTGGAATAAGTGGCTCAGTCATGTGTCACTCTTTCGGTAATGCGCTTCGTTCGGTAACGATAGCGTAGCACGGTGTAGTGGCTAGGCAACGCCCATCAGTTGCTGCAAGTTGGTTGGTGAAACCATGTACACGTCGGGCACGTCGAAGTACACGCCAGCAAAGCGCATGGCTTCGTGCGCCAAAGCGGAGCAAATCCACGTTCCTGCACGGCGGCACTCAATGAACCAAACTGGTGAAATGATGTCCACTCCAATGCAGATGTCGGACAACAGGCCATACTTCTTTCCAATCTGCTTCTCGGCAAACCACGCCGCCTTCTCAGCGTCTCCACCAAGCGAGGTGATGTCGTACATCGAGATGAGTTCGGACGAGGCGATAAGGCTGGCAAGGGTTGATTTAGCCACGCCCTTCATGGTCGCTTGCACAATCCACACGTCGTCGTAGGTTGCGCCTTCGGTCACGACGGTAAAGCAGTGGTTGTAGGTGCCGTCCTTCCAACGCAACTTTTCACCAAAGCGGATAAGTGCGCCCATGGTGCCGTCGGTCTTGGCAAAGCCAGTCATGCCTCGCTTGATTTCACCAGCGGGCAGGTTCGTGATGCAGGGGGCGGCGTTTTTTGACATGGCTCTAACGTACTACGCTTCCCACGAATGCTTGGTTAGCCCTAGTTCGTGCGCCCTCTTGGGGTTGTCCTCAATCCACGAGTTGTGGTGATTGCAGACGAGGATGATGCCGCCCATGTCGAGCAGGTTCGCATCGCTCTGCCCTGAACGTGCTCGGCTGAGGATTTCGTGCCCGTTTATTTCACCAAAGCACGGGGTGCCGATGATGTCCTTGACGGTGCACTTCCACGTTTCACGCTTGCCGAAGTGGGCGAGCATGGCTTCCTTGCGCTGAACGTTGACCGCTCGGCGCTTGTCGCTCATTGGCTTCAGGGACGAACGCTTCAGTGCGCTGGGCTTACGCTCCAACGGCTTGCGAGCCAGTTGCTTCTGCTTCTTTTCACCATCACGGCATTCCTTGCAACGTGGCAGGAACTTGCCAGAACCGTCTCGACGTGCGATGAACTCGTCCGTGGATTTCACCTCACGGCACGAGCCGCACTTCTTGACTTCACTCACTTGCGTGGTAATGCGAGCGCCTTGTTGACGACGTTGAACTGAGCGTCCACGGTTGCGAGGTCTGCATCGAACGAGGTGATGGAGCCGCCACCTGCGTACACTGCGGTGCCGTCAGATGCCAACTGCTGAAGGTCGGCAGAGAGGGTCTTGATTTCGGCGTTGAGCGTCGGGCTGAGCGAGTTGGTCAATGCGGTCAGGGCGAGTGCGTCGTTGTCAATGTTGGTGAAGTCCTGCGCCGTGGCGGTATTGGAACTCAACGAACCTGCGATGACGCTGTAGTCGCTCTTGGCGGTTGCGTACACGGGCTTGAACGCCTTGTTCCAACGCTTCCAGTTTTCAGCAACCACGACGACGTGGACGGTCTTGACTTTGTTCTTGACGCTCGTCTCGTGAACGGCTACGACGGCGGTGGTGATAATCGCCACGACCACGAGTGCCGTGATAACCCACTGCCACCAGAACAGGCTCTTGAAGAACTGCTTGATTGCGCCCGTGGTGTCGTCGGCTTGGAGCGTAACGGTGGGGGTCTGGTCAACCATCAATGTAATCACTTTCGTCTGGTGATGCGAGTGCTTGCGTCTCAGACTTTACCACGGTTAGTGACGGGACGCTAACTGTGCCTGCGCCCAGTTGAAAACCGACGCTGGTGATTGTCTCTTTGTCGTACTTGTCCTTCAGTTCGTTGTACGCCTTCAGGAAGTGCGAACGCTCCACGCCGATGGTGTCGCTAAAGCACAGCGACGAGAACCCAACGGATTTCACTGCCCCCTCGATGAGGGGATGCGACCAACGGTTTCCATTTCGGTAGAACTCACGCCCGTGTTGGTCGAGGCCGTCGTTCACCTCACGCCATGCCTCGAATGCGGTGGGGGCGAGGCTGCCGCTGACCTCTGCGCACTTTCTGCGGATGCCAGCGATGGTCGGGAACTTTTCCTCGGTCAACGCCCAGTCTTGGGCCGCACGGATGGCGATTCCACCATCAACGTCGGCTAGGAGCATGCTCCACATCTCGATGGTGCCGTCGTTGGCCTTCCATGCTGGAAAGGCGCAGGCGAGGACGTAGCAGACGGTGGCGGTTTCTTGCTGGTTCATTACAGGTGCCTCTTCATGAAGTTCTCGATGGCGGTGAGTGCGTTCCCAGCCTTGTTGGGTGCTGGGGCTACAGTCTCGCTGATTCCAGCGCCCGTGTCAAGGAAATCTTGGTAGCGGAGAGACGAGCCGAAGAACGTTGCGCCGTGGAGTGTGTACATCTCTGGTTCACCACGACGACTGGCGGCGTAGTTCTCGGTGGCCTGCATCAAGCGCACCACGGTTTCACCAGCACGGATGCGAGCAACGAAGTTTTCCTGTGCCTTGCCTTTGTTGATTTTGCGTGGGTAGAGCCGCCAGACTTCCTCGAACTCTGCCGAGTACGGCTTCTCCTTCTTTGCCCGTTCGGATTTCACTGGCTCGGAAATGTGTCCGTCGCCCGATTTTTCGGGTGACGCAAAAGAACTATCTTCAGTACTTACTTCATTCAGTACTTGCTTTGATTCAGTACTTACTAAGTGGGGCACTTCACCGTTGACGGTGGAACCGTGCACGGTTGAGCCGTTGACGGTAAACCCGTCCACGGTTTCATCAGGGATTATGCGGATTTCACTGCCTATGGCGACCTCGTGCACCACTCGTTCGACGTGCGAGAACTGCCCTTTTTCGTCGTTGATGCGCTGTCCGTTGTTGGTGATGTAGCCGAGGGCTTCCAACTCGCTGAGGATGGAGAGGACTTTCTCCTTCTTGGCCTTGGGCGATTCCTTCACGAGGTGATTCACCATGATGACCCAGTTGTCGGGCTTCGAGATGAGGTAGGCCAGCATGCCCTTGGCTTCCCACGAAAGCCGAGCGTCGTTGAGGGTGACGTTGGGCATGATGGTGAAAGACTGGCGAGTGACGGACGGACTGCGACGTATCACGGCGATACTCCTTTTGCTACGGGGTGGTGATGATACACGACCAGTGTCCAGTGCTGGTGCACGGTTTAGGGAGAAACTGTATGCGTTTTCCCCCGACCACAAGATGTGGTGGAGTGCGGCGGCGGCCCCCTACATGTTGTGGTTGCCGAGCATGTGAAGTTTCTCACAAGGTGGTGAACCGCTGAGCGGCCCTAGAACGCCAAAATCCCCTGCACCTATGTCATCACGGGTGCAGGGGATTCAGATGGCACACAGGGGCGTTTAGACCCCTCTGGCGGTCAACTACTCAGGAACTACGTCCTCGGTTGGCTCTTCCTCTTCGAGGGTTGAGCACGAGGCGACCAACTCTTGGGCTTCCGACAGGCGAGCCTGCGTCAGGCTGTTCACCTTGGGCAAGCCAGCCTCGCCCCACGCCTTGGCGAGCGAACGGCGCTGGGCTGGGGTCAGGGTGCGAATGCGTCCGTCGAGAACGTCACGCTCCGTGTCGGTGATGATGGGGTCACCCGACTTCAACCAAGTGTTGAAAATCTGAGCCGCTTCGGTTCCCTTGTTCGGGGCGAACACCTTGTCTGCGAGAGCCTCGCAACGTGTCTTGCCGATGATGGTGCGGTGGTCAACGTCCATGTCCACGACGAGGGTGAACTCGTACTCGATGCCGTCACGCTGAATGGGAGCCATGCCGACCTTGCGTGGAGCGGTGCGACCATTGTCGCCCTTCTCCAACGTGTACTCCGTCTTGGAGCGCATCGTGCTGATGATGTGACCGTTGAAGTTGAGCAACGTGTCAACCATGCGCTGCTGAATCGGCGTGCCAGTTTTCCATCCAGCGAATCCGTTGCCGCCAGCCTTCGAGCCAGCCAAGTCCACAATCTCCAGCAGGCCACCTGCACCGTTGTAGAAGTGAGTGAGGCTGTCAATCACGACGACTGCGTAGCCTTCGGCTTCGGCTGCCTTCAGCACTTCGACCAAGCGGTCAGGGTGGTAGGGGGCAGACATTGACAACGTGTCGAAGTCGAATCGGTCTGCGTACAACTTGGCGCTGTCACGCTCCGTGTCAATCACGGCAATCTTCCCACCGTCGGCAAGTTCCGTTGCCCACGCAAGTGCGCTGAACGTCTTACCCGAACCCGATGGGCCTGTCACTGCAATACGAGCCTTGGCCTCAGCCTTAGTCGCCTTTGTAAATAATGAACTCACTGGTTCACCTTTCTCTCTCTATTACTACACAACACAACACAAGGCCCCTATCTTATACGACGGACTACACCCATGTCCAGTCATCACCACAAAAAAGTTTCTGAAGTTATTGACTTGCGTTTGTCACTCCCATGCTGTACCATAGTTTAGTACCGATTTACCAACTGATTAGAAAGTGAGCAGACATGACTGATACCCAGAGCGGTTACCAGTTCGGTGTACTCAACGCCTTCGCTGGCGTGGGCACTCCACAAATGTACGGCATCAACGGCGACAACGGCATTGCGGTAGTTGTCGAACTTGGTGATGCCAAGGCAAGCATCTTGGGCTTCACGTCCGAGCAGGCAGTCGTCGAGGCCATCGCCATCGCACAACGTTCATGCTCGATTGGTGAACTCGTCGAGGACGGTGCGGAGTTTGACCTCGCAGTCGCAATCCTCTCGTTGTTCGCCAGCAAGTCCTACGTCCTTCAGGACGAGCCTCAGGACGATGGTGCTGATGCCATCGCTGAGCAGAACTACCTCGACGCTGACATCGAGGCGTGGCAGTTTGAGAAGGCAGGGGTGTCGTTCTAATGGGTCTGTCAATCTACAACACCATCACCGACCAGTGCGTCTGGTCGTCGTCCTACAGTGGCTTCGGCAACTGGCGTGACGAGATTGCCAAGGCCGCCGACGTAGGCGACTGGCGCACGACTGGCAACCCGACTGCCGATGAGGTGATGGGTTTCTGGGCGAACGCTCCCAAAGACCCACTGTCGTTCGTGTTGCAGCACAGTGACTGCGACGGTTACATCATGCCCGACGATGCTGGGCGACTGGAGCGCCGCTTGCGTGGTTTGCTCGATGACCTTGCCGAGAGCGAGTGGTTGGACGCTACCAAGGACTTCATCAAGGCGCTCGACGAGGCGTGCAACACCAAGGCAATCTTGGTGTTCAAGTAAACTTGAATAAAAGACTTGACTTGTGTCACACCCATGTGGCACAATAGTTAGGTAGAGATTTATCCAACTGATAGGAGAATGAAATGGCGTTTGACCGTAGCGGACACGGATTTAGTTTTGAGAAGCACCGTGAGTTGGAGTACGAACTCCGCCACGAGGACGAGCAGGCGGACTTCGAGTTTGGTCACCGTGCCAGCGCCAAGTCCATTGCTTACGCCAAGTCGCTCATCGAGCGTGCCAAGAAGTTCCCACAGTTGAAGGAGAAGGCTGAGCGCCACGAGGCTTCCCTCGCCAAGGACGGTGGCAGGAGCCGTCACAGCGTTCCCTACAACATCGCTACCGTCTCCTACGCCATCGCTGACCTGAAGGAAAGTTTGGACGCACTGTTCAAGTCCTTTGCTGAAGCGAAGGCGAGCCGTGAGGCAGAGCCGAAGGTGACCGCATCGGTTGCCAACGTCGAGCCTGCCAGCGCCAAGCAGATTGGTTTCATGTCCTCGTTGCTGAAGCGCAAGGACGTGCCAGCCGACCTGCTCGCTCAGGTCGAAGGTGCCAAGGCGGACAAGCGCAAGGCATCGAAGGTGATTGACGCACTGACCAAGTGCGCCGACAAGGTGGCAGTAAGCGCCTAGTTGCGCCGTGTCACACCCATGCAGTACCGTAGTAATGCAGCATCCCAACTAAGAGAAAGTGTCCACTGACATGACGGCAGAAGCCACCGCAGTATCGGCAGTACCCGAAGTATCCGTATCCAACCTTGGTGAAGGCATGTCCCTCGCTGACTGGCTCATCACCGATGGGCAGCCCGACACGCTCGTCGGTTTCGAGAGCGCCGAAGGCGAGCAGGCTCAGGCTTACGCCATCACCACTGACGACGAGGCTCTGTGGGCCATGCGTCGCCTCGCTCAGGCCCAGCGTCACGTTGACAAGGTGAAGGCTCAGGCGCAGGCTGAGATTGACCGCATCAACCGCTGGGTCGAAGCATCCACCACTGGCAACGTCCGCCTCATCGAGAAGTTTGACCGCTTACTGGGCGACTACCTCATGGTCGTCCGTGAGGACGAGACCGATGGTCGCAAGAAGTTGGAGTTCCCCGATGGCACGGTGTCGAGCCGTATGACCCCACCAAAGGTCGCCGTAGAGGACGTAGAAGCCTTCCTTGCTTGGGCTGAAGCCAACGGCAAGACCGAGTGGGTTCGTGTCAAGCGTGAGGCTGACGTAGCGACCATCAAGAAGGTCGTGGACTACAACGGCAACGATGTCATTGACCCCATCACTGGTGTCACCGTCGCTGGTCTGTCGCACACCGAGGGTGGCGTGTCCATCACGGTGAAGGTGACCGACTAGCCAAAGTCGCCACGGTGGGTGAGGTGAACTAACCATCATCGGTTCGTTCTCTGCTAACGCCTCACCTGCCGTGCCGTTATTCTCATCATCATCCAAACGTGAGGATTGGGTGGTGATGAGATGAAAGAATCCCCTAGCCATTCCAAAACGGAGTGACTAGGGGATTCTTTGTTTGCTGCGAAGAAGCGTTACGCCTTAGGCGTGGTGCCTTCCGTGGGCGCTGCAACCGTTGCTGAAGTCACGCCGATGGAAGCGACAGGCTTGGTGGCCTTCACGCCGAGCAGCCGACCAAACTCAGGAACCTTCGTCTCCAAGTAGCGGATGATGATGAAGTAGCCCGACGACACGAAGGGGAACACACGCTGGTATGCCTCTGCCGTGGTCATGTGGAAGCCAGCCTTGGCTCCAAGGGTGATGAACCAACCCACGAGGATTGGGGTGACGTAGCGCACGATTTCGAGGCCGTACTCGTCAACGACAGCGTTACCGCTTGTCTCTGGTGTTGCCATTGCTTGTCTCCTTTGAGAGCATTAGTGGTAGGTGCACCTCGGCCTCTGTACGATGCCAGTCGAGATGCCTTTCCACCTTATCCTCAATGGTGTCGAACCGCAAGTCCATGCGAGAAAAGTTCGTGTCAATGCGCTCAAATCGTAGCGTCTGCTGCTCAATCAGGTTGTCTATTTTGTGGTCAATCTTGTCTGAATCCCTATGATTCTGCTTGCCATTCCTGTGCGCTCCGTACCATGCGGCGGCGGCAGTCAACGTCGCTGGGATGGCGCTGATGAGGGCTGCGGTGACGTAGGGGTTGGACGGCATACCTTGATTCTAAATCACGGTTTCCAAATCTCAGAATAATCAACCGTGCTTTATGCGCTCGGCCCCATGTCGTAGATGGTGAACTGCACGTTGTTGGGCAAGTTGAACTGCACGGCAGGGGCGTAGGCCGTATTGGAAGCAGTGGTGAACACGCCGAGTTGCCATGTGAACGTGTTGTTCGGGTACTTGGTCGCCCACTGGCCCTTGGTCAACGCCGTGGCTGGTTCGTCAGACGCAATGATGCTGCCGTTCGTGGTGGTGATGCCATTCGTCGAGCCGCCGCTTCCAAAAGACATCCACCCCGTCACGGGCGCATTGACCGCTAGTGAAACCGTAGGACTGTACGAGGCCACACCAAGGCTCACGGTGTACGTCGCCGTCACCTCGGCCTTGTACAACCGATTGGGCAGCACGGGGGCCACCAACGATGCGCCAGTTACCGTGAAGTAACCGCCAGAGGTTTTCACTGTGTTGGTTCCTTGGAAACCAAGTGGTTTCGCCGCCGTTCCAATACTCAGCGTCTTGTGGGCGACCACTGAAATCGCCCCACCGATTTGCGTCGTAATCTGCGTTCCTGCTAGTTGCTTGATGCTGCCCGACAGGGAGCCGAGAACGTATGCGTCGTTTCCCGTTTGGGTAACGATGACCATTTCACCAAGGTTCGGTGTGTAGTGGGAAGAGAAGCGGCAGCCTGGGGTGGGGTAGTCGGAGCCTGCAATGTAGACACTTACCGCTGGGTAGGTTCCGCCATCACCATCGTCAAACTGAGGGTCGTATCCTGCGATGGTTCCCATGCGCTGAATGTCCACAGGGGGCAGCGCCTCATGACCGTTGTTTGTTAGGTGCTTTACAAGGTCGGAGTAGTCGAACATGGTGAAATACCTTAGGCGTTGTTCGGGTTGACTTGGGAGTACTCGTTGAGGCGGATTGCATCCTTACGGGTACCAGTGCGGCGCTCACGGGCAGTGATGCTCAGAGCCGTCGTCAAGTCCAGTGGAATCACCAACTTGTCAATGTAGTAGTTGACCGCACCGCCGTTGGCAATCACCTTCGGGTCGTTGATGTTCGTTGACGCAAGGAAGTCAGATGAAGGCGTAAATGGGTTCACCTGAATCAACTTGTCGCCCTTACGGGCAGGGTGTGACAGCGTGATGTTCTGCGTGATGTAGTCCGTGTAAATCACCAACTGCTCACCGCTGGCGATGTCCTTCTGCAAGGGCACCACGTTCAAGGTGGTGTATGTCTTGGAGCGGAAGATTTGCGAAGAGAGAACAGCGACGGTTGCGGCAGGGTCGAAGATGCCAAGGCGCTTGCGGCGCACGGCGATTACGTCGTTCACGTCGAGTGCTGGGTTCACCGCACCCTCGATGGTCAGGGATTCGTTACCGCCCGTGAACCACGACAGGAATGTGTCTGCGGCGTTCTGCACCTGCGCTTGGGTTTTCAGTAATTTGCGGCCTGGTTCGTAGCCGACTACTCGTCCAAATGTGCCGAGGTAGTTGGTTGGTGAAGTTGGGTCGTCGTCTACGGCGACGGCTTTCAAGGGGGTCTTGGCGCTCGTGGCTTCACCAGTCGCAATGACGTAGTTGACGGTCTTGCTGTCGGAAAGAACACGGCTGACGTTGGTGAGCAGACCACCATTGCCGTTGTTGTCGCCGTCGAGGAACTCCCAAACTGGTGGAACGGCGTTGGGGTCTGGGATGGAGAGGGTCTGAAACTTGCCCTCAGCGTTGACGAACAGTTCACCACGTCCGCCACCAAGCGACGCTGCTAGTCCTGAGATGTCAGTCCACGGAGAGTTTGAGCCTGAGTTTGAGACGTTGGTGGAACCCATGATGATGGGGTGCTTGATTGGAACGTCCTGCACGCCACTGAAATCAAACTCTGGTGGGCCAAAGACGCCTGGGTGGGTGGGCCAGCGGTCTTGGATGAGAATCTTGATGGCTTCGGTGACAGTGCCTGCGATGTAGTTGCGCTCCTTGGTGGTGTCACTCTTGGCGACAGGAACGGTGTACGGCTTGGTGTACACGGTGGTCGGGTTCGTCCAGTGGTTCAGTCCGATGTTGTTCGACACGTCCGTGCCAGAAACCTCAATGGAAACGTCGCCGTCTTTATCTTCGGAAATGGTGACGGAGTTGATGCGGAAAACGCCGATTGGAACTAACTCGTATGCGCCGTTGGCTGGGCGCAGCCATTGGTCGTCGAGCGGAGCAGGTGCAGTGAAAAGACGTGGGTCAATCTCGCTTAGGTTCCATACCACGCCTCGGTAGGCGTAGATGTGCTGACCATAGATGTTGAGTGGGTCGGTGTCCTTTTGGGGAATCAGGTTGACGATTGACCCGTCGGGATTCGTAATGTACGGCAGGTTGGTGGTGAAATCAATCGAGCGGCGGAACTGCGACGACGTTCGGTCTACCGTGACTGTGCCGCTGACGACGGGAATCGTAGTCGTGGTGCCATCAATGCTCAGCGCCTTGACAATCACCATCGCTCGATTCGGCGCTTTCATAGCGTCCATGAACTTCTGCGTGGCTTTTTTGTACATAGTTACGAACCGTAAGTGTATCCGTAGCCGTTGGGCGGTGGGGCCTCAACGTAGGTGATTGCGACATCACGGTATGGCGAAGCCGCAGCGTTGTGTGTGACCGTAACGTCGTCGCTGATTTGGATGTACTTCTTTGTGCCCTCGACTGGGTTAGTGAGGACAAGCGTTTCACCAAGGTTGAGTAGGGAGACGAAGTTCTCCCAGTTGGCATTATCCGTCCACTTGACGGTGATTTGTGCATCTCGGCCCTGAACCACACCTGGGACGATGATGGGGCGTGAGGAACCAAGTGGGTAGAACACGCCGACAGGGTGCTTTTGCGTCTCTTGAAAGGCGTTCTGCACGAGGATGGGGAAGCGGCGGTCTGGGTCGGACGAACTGGCAATCCACCACGAGTTGATTGTCAACTGCGGCGCAACAACGTTTGCCGACACGCCCTTGACGAGGTTGTTGTGTTCGTCGGAGAACGATGGTGTAATGCGGTAGCCCGTGGCGACGTTAGGCACGACTTCCACGTCGTAGAAGATTCCAGTGCCGTTCACAGAGCCAACGCCCCGTCCATCTGCCACCACGACATCACCACCAAATGCAGTGTTGTAGGTTGTGCCGTCGTCACTGCGCTCAATCTTGTAGCGGTACGAGGTGTTCGGCGTGTTGACGTAGCCGTCGTTGTTCCAGTTGAAAACTGCGACCAACGTACCCTTGGGCTGATTGTTGATGAAGTGACCAGCGATGCGTGTGGTCTGCGCCGTGATTGGCGTGTTTGCTGCTTGGTTGAAGCCGATGGGGTCGGTCAGTGAAATCTGCGGCGAACCGTCCCAACCAGCCGTGATGATGGCGGTTTCGTAGGTAGCGTCAGTGCTGTTTCCAATGTAGAGCGTCGTACCTGCACCGAAGCCCACGGGATTGTGGACGGTGATGGACGTGTCGCCTGCTTTCGCTGGCTTTTGCAGGTATGTAACTCGACCCGTTTCACCAGCGCCAAAGTGGATTTCCCGACTGCCGTTATCTGCGGTGGGGTCGAACAGGTAGATGCTGTTAGCGCCAGCCGTGGGCGTGGTGCTGGGGATGGAGAAGGAACTGTCGGCGTTGACCGCAGTTGTGGTGGAAACGTATGCCGATGCAGAAAGGGCAGGCATCTGTGTGTTGAGCGCTTTGTACGAACTTGTTGGCAAGTATGGAGTGAGCGCCTTGAATTGCAAGCCACAGAAGGTGATGGTGTCCCTGTAGGTGAGGTTGCTTACGTTGATGCGAGGTGCGGCTCGGCTTGCTGAAATCTGAACGGTCACGCCCGTCGTGCCGCTGGCAGGAGCGCCGCCAAATGGAAACTTCAGCGAAAGGACATTGGCGTTGTATGGAGACTGCGAGGTGAGAATCGCAACGGCGTTGTTTACCGACAAGTAAGTGCCCACACTGAGCGCAGGGGCAGGCGTTCCACCAGTCCATGCCAAGGTTCCCGTCAACGTGTCGTTTGCGAGGTACGTTGCGTTGGTGGTGAAAACAATCGTCGGAGCGATGGCGGCGATGGCGTTGGGCGACCAACCAGCATTTGTGGTGTTCTCCACGCCGATTGGAACGGCAAGGTTCGCCAAGGTCTGGGTGACGGTAATCGAGCCAGAAGAAGTGGCCTTGCGTGACATGGTGACGGTCTGGGCGGTGTACGAGAAGGCCGTGATGTAGGTGTACGAAGGAATGCCCGTACCCGAAATCTTTGCGCCGACGACAAGGTTCTGGGTTGCTGAAACGCCCGTGAGCGTGGCGCTGCCAGAAGTTTTGGTCGCTGTCCATGTTTGGGTGTTTGACGCACCAGAGTTGATGATGCTGAGCGAGCCATCGTGGGTCGAGATAAGGTTGCCCAACTCGTCGTACCAGTCAATGAGCAGTGAAAACCACGCCGTTGTGTTGCCGCAGGCCAGCGCCTTTCCAATAGCCGAGAACCCGTAGGTCACGCCAGCGTTGACGGGAATGGAGTTTTGGTTTGTGTAAGGCGGTGGGGTGAAGATGGTCACGTCCGAGAGACTGTCGCCAACGGCTGCCGTGTTTGAGCACGAGAGGCTAAGTGAGGCATCACCATTCAAGGGGTTGTTGTACAACTTCACGGACGTGTGTCGCAGGTAGTCGTACTTGGGGGTGAACGGAACCACGGGAATGCTCTGAACAGGAGTGGGAACCGTGCCCGTACCCGAATAAGTTGCTGAAATGAGCGTGGCGGCAGGCGGATAGAAAATCACGCCGTCGTTGATGAAGTAGGTCGTGGTGGTGTTGTTCGGCTGTGCACCTTGCGTACTGCTACCAAAGAAGATTGCCGTGTAGCCGTTGTACGTTCCTGAGGTGATGGCAACCGTACTTGTGACAGTTGTACCGAGAGGCAGGCCATTCATCAGAACGGTGTAGCCAGCAGTCACGCCGCCAAGAGAGGAAGTTGGCACGGCGACGGCGTTGAAGATTCCACCATTGGTTGCGCCGTCTACTGTGAGGGGCGTAAACGTTGTCGTTCCAAAACCCAGCACGGCAGCCTTGAACCCGACTGGCTTTGCTGAAGTGTTGTAGTCAACCAAGAAGTCTTGGAAGTCGTCAACCGTTTTCAGCGCAGAGTGCTTCGTGTATGCCGTAGATGAGGCTACCGTGGCGTAGGTTGGGCTGATTGCTGGGACGTAGTGAACGTTTGATACACGGACTGTCTGACCAACTGCAAGGTTCAGGCCCTTGATGCTGTTGAGCGATTCGTTGAGCGTGACGGTAAGTGGCTGCACGGAAGGCAGTGTCTGCGCAGGGATTTTCACTGAGATGGTTGCGGTATTTGGAATGTAAAAGAACCCAGGGGCATTCTTCAAGTTGAACGTTCCAGCACTATTGGCTGGTTTGATTGACAAGGCTGGCATTCCTGCGCAACTGTTTCCTAGGCCCGTCTGCGCCAAGGTGAACGTGCACGAGTAACTGCCGCTACGGTTCCAGTTGGTTTGGCCTGGGATGGAGTAGCCGCCGTTGGCTTCGACGTAGAGGGTGGTACCAGAGGGCAGACGATTGAGTGCCGCCAACGTGTTCAGGCTGAGGTTGTTGGCCTGAACAAAGCCGAGAAGTGTCAATGGATTTGACGAACTCCGCAGGTAGCCGCCGTTTTGGGTGAGCGAGGCGCTTGACCAGTTGTTGACGTAGCCAATGACGACGGTGGTCGCTGGGACGCTTACGCCTGCAACATTCTCTACAGTGAAATAAGTGCTTGGCGAGGGAAAGACGAACTGGTTTTCCGCAGGGGTGGTGGACTTCAACTTGTTGTTGACTGCCGTGTACGCCGCTGTTTCGGTGTAGTAAGAGATTTGTATCTGCGAACCCTTTTGGATTATTCCAGTGGGGTCGTTGACGTAAATGGTCTTACCATCGTTGGCGCTGAGTTTGCCGTTGCTTGAAGCGATGAAAGCAACGCCGTAGTTCAGGGGAATAGTGGTCGCCGCCACGCCCGAAGTCTCACGCACGGTGGTGTAATAGGTGTGCGAGGTTGTCTTTTCGGCTTGTGAGTAGGTGTACATCATGGCGATTTGACCGCTGTACCCCGTGTAGATGTCCTTCTGAAGCCCGTAATACACGGTTGCGCCAGCACTGTGCGATGCCGCCGTCGTGCCCTGATAGCCACGTTTGATGACATAGAAGGTGTCACCCGTGTTGTTGCCGTTCACCTTGTTGGTTACAAGGATTCGCTCTTGACCAATCTGAATCCAAAACTGACCGCTGCGTGGGAAACCCACTGCGTCTGCGGCGCTGTAGTAGTTGCCCACCAAGTTTGCATTGCTGTGCGTTGAGGTTGCCTTTGCTGAAATAGTGACCGTCGTTCCGCCACTCACGTTTGTAATAGTTGCCCCAGCAGGAATGCCCACGCCGAAGATAGCCATGCCGATAATCAGACCCGTGACGCTCGATACGCCCGTAATGCTGGTGGAGCCGTTGGTCACTTTTCCCGTAAATGCAACGTGGCTTGCCGCCGTGCCGCTGGTGGAACCCGTTACCTTGAACGAAGTTGCAGATGCGTTGATGTCCTCGGCAAGGCCACCCTGCGCACCAACCGAGAGGCTGCTGATGGTGTTCTTGTGCGAAAGGGGGTCGGAAATAGAAATGGAAGTGACTTGAATGCCAACTGAGGTAGCGGCGGTATCCACGCCGTTCTGGGTGGTCGTCCATCCGCCCGAAGTTTTCTTGAAAGAGCCGTTGTCTGCTGAAAAAAGGTTGTCGGAAGTTTGTACGGCGATAGCGTTGCGAGCATTTGTCCCGTCTGTGTAAACGGCGACAAGCGGCGGCTGCGGCTGCACGATGGTGGTGGTGAAACCAATCGTCGCCCAATCGCTGTACCAGTTCTTGCCAGACTTCTTTGCCCAGACCTTGACGCATGCCCAATACTGCGCACCGTTGATGTAGCCGTCGTTGGGGTCGAGGCTGTAGGTATTCGCATCGGTGTTGCCAATAAACGTTTTCTTGATGGTGGGCGTTTGGTCGGGTGTCCAGTTTGGATTTGAGAACTCTTGGTCAGTGAAAAGACTGACCTGATACCCAACCTGCGCCGTCTTGTCGGGGTCGTAGAAAACCCAGTTGAGCGAGTAGTTGCCGTCGGCAACCTTCTTGGTGAAATCAAACTGGATGTTGTTGGTCGGACTAATCGAGAGGTTGGTGACCTGCGGCTTGGCAACCGTCTGCGGCGTGGCGATAATGCTCTTGTGGCTCGCCTTTCCACCAGCAGGAACCACGGAAGTAATCTTGATTCCAAGGTCTTTTAGAACCTTAGAATCCCAGTTCACACCCTTGGGGCTATTCCCCTTCTTTCCACCAGTGTGGACTGAGTGAGTGTTTTTCTTCTTCTTAGTCGTCACGGCTCTCCAACGGGGTGTCTTGGACTAAATCCTACCCCACTAAAGCGATTTTAGGAAGATGCGGCTGGGTTGGTGGCGTTTTGGTAGGTGTCCGCTGGGGCCACGTCACCAGTGGTTAGGTCGGTCAGGGCGTAGGTGTGCTTGTCACCGCCGTTCTCCGCACCCTGAAGGGCAACCGAAATCTGCACCGAGGCAACTTCTGCGTCATTCCACCTCGTGCCGTCGTACTTCTGAATGGTTTGGGTGTCTGGCTTCCAACGAACATCGCCTGACACGGCGGTGGGCTGGGCGTAGAACGAAACGTTTGTGCCTGTGTCGTAGGAGTTGCTCAGCGGCGCAGCAATCTGCATCTGGTACGTTTCATTTGTCTGGCGCACGGGAATCGTGTAGGGGTAGACGATTTCACTGAGCGTCTCGTTGCCGACGACGAGTTCAATCGGCGCAGTCAGCGTGGTGGGATTGACCTGCAACGTCGTTCCTGAGAACGTGGCGGACGCTGGGATGTTTGTGGTGACCGTCGAGCCAGAGACAGACGTAACGAACGCTGGCGACGAGAATGCCGTCGTGGTGAAAGAAACCGTTGCGCCAGTCACCGTTGCGCTGGCGGCAAGGTTCATGGTGGTTCCTGCAAGTGTGAAGTACTGACCGCCAGTGAAACCGTACTGGGTAAGGCTTGCGTTCCCTTGGTACGAAGGGTTGACGTATGTGGTTGGGCCGCCGACTGGGGCGTTTCCAATCACCAAGTAGTTGGACGAGTTGACCGTCACCGTGATGTTTGCCCAACTCGCTGGCACCCCGTTGTTTGGGTTGGTGATTGCAGACTGCAACGCAGCGGCAAGGTCTTGGTACGTCGAGTACGTTCCGTTGGCGACCTGAATAACGTATTGAACGCCACTGATGTAAAGATAGAACGTGTTGTTGATACCAGTATTTGAGGTGATGGTCAAAGGCAGCGTGGCTGCGCTGGTCGCAACAAGTTGGTAGGCGTTTACACCCGTGATTACTGCGTCGTAAGGGATTCCTGCGCCCGTGATTTGGGTTCCCAAAACCAATTTTGCGGTGCTGGAAACGCCAGTGATGGTCGTGCTTCCTGCCGTGAGGTTCGCCGTAAACGTTCCCGTCACTGAGGTGGAAATCAACTGCTGCCCAACCTGCGGAGCGGCGTTGATTGTTCCATTTGACGTAGTAGCACTGGCATTCTGGGACATGGTGATAAAGTTTCCCGAAGCCGATGCGGTCATTGAAACGATGTACGAGTTGAGCGGAATGCCCGTTCCCGAAAGACCCTCACCCGTGTACAAGCCACTAATGCTGGAAACACCTGTAATGGTTGCGCTGCCCGATGTCAAGTAGCCGCTAAACGAGTAGGTGGAAAGGGTAATCGTGTTTGTAGCAACCGTGGTCGCCGCCGTAAAGGAACCAGAAGCAACCAACGTGTTGTCGTAGTTGTACAACGGGATGAAAGGCTGCACTGAAATCTTGTCAGAGAAGAAAGGTTCAGGCTCCGTCACAACCAACTCTTGGGGCGTGGTGCCAGAGCCAAGGACGATTGTCTGGTCGGCGCTCAGTTCATTGATGAGGCCGTATGAGACGAGCGTGGCAGTATTGGAACCGTTGTAGAAGTTGGTGACTGCGCCATTTGCTACGTTGGCGGCAATGTAGTCAAACACTGGGATGAACGGCGACACCGAGATACTCGTATCGCCCGTGTTCACCGAAGCAGAGGTGGTGACTATTTGCGTGTACAGTCCCGACTTCAAGTAGATGGTCGAACCAGAAGGCAAATAGCACGGCGCTGGTGAAATGTACAACGTTGAGACGTACTGTCCACTGGAGTAGAGCGATGCGTCAATGTTCATGGTCACCTGTGAGGTGGTGGTTACCGTTGGGTAAGCAGGCTGACCAGAGGCGTAGGTGAGAGTCACTGTTCCCGTGCCGCTGCTGAAGTCTCCACTTGATGTAGAAATGTACGAAAGTGGTGGGATGTTGGTTCCCGAAACGGCGTAAGCAAACGTAATCGTGCTGCTGGTGGAAAGTGCGCCGCTCAGTGGTTTGTTCAGGTACACGACGTAAGAGCCGTAAGAGCCGCTGTAGGCGGTGACGATGGTGTTCGGTTGGATTGCGGTGTCGCCGTACATTGACATGCCGACGTATGGCTTTGCAGCGCCCGACGAAAGATTGAAACTGGTGGCCCCAGCAACGGTTGTGTAAGAGACTGCGCTGGTGATTGCGCTGACTGGCTGAAGGGTTCCGTTGGTTACATAAGCGTTGGTGATGACGTTGCTACCCACTGAAGCGGAGCCAGAGAAAGAACGGTTGAGGTACGAGTGTGGCACGTTCAGGCTGTTGTACGTCGTGTTCGTGTCGAGCATCTTCAAGGTGATTGGCGTGCCGTCAACGTAGGTAGCACTTGTGGTTGCGACAAGGCTGAGGTAGTAGCCCGTTGGTGAAATGGCACCCGTAGCGTCAATCGCTACGTTTGAGACTTGAACAACGTCGTAACCGATTTGCACGAAGAACAAAGGCATGGATGGGATGGTGGAACCATTGGGCAGGAATGGAACCGCAGTGGCCCCCGAAGCGACAAGACCTGCAACTCGACCAATCTCTGGTGGTAGAAAGAGGCCGCTGTTGATGACATTGTTGTAGTTCGACGTTGGGAACAAGTCGTTCGTGGTGATTGTCAGCGTGGTCGCACTTGCGCTTGCTGGCACGGCAAGGGTGGTGGCGATTGATGGGCTGTCGTTGTCGCTCGAAGTCAACCAGTTGGGTGACAGTGAAATCGTCGTGTCAAACGTTGCAGCCTGCGCACCCGACGTATTGTCTGCCAAGAGGTTCTGCTGCCCCTGCGCTACCGAAGCGTTTTCAGCACCAGCACTAATCAACGCACCAGCGGCGTGTTGGTTTTGGAAGCCGTCGAGGGTGTAGATGTTGGGGACAACAACTGGCTCACCAGCAAAGTGGTTGTATTGAAACTTCTGACCAGCGGCAAGGGCAATCGAAATAGGTGAAATGGTATTGCCCGTGGCAGCGCCCGACAAGAAGTTGTAGGTGCCGTTGAACACCACTGTTTCCTGCGTGTCGCCTTCGCCCACGACCATAACGCCCCATACCTGTGGGGTGAAAAGATACGAGGCGGAAGAAGCACTAACACTGATTGGATTGGACAGATAGATGTTTCCGCTGTCAATGTAGGTGACGACGGTTCCGTTGGGGATGCCGTTCCCCTTCACCATCCAACCCACGGAAATGTTTGGGCTGGCAATCGTTGGCAGGGTCATGTAGTAGTTGCCTGCAACAGTGGTCACACCCGTAATGGTTGTGCCAGTGGTTGGTGAAATGCCTTGCGAAGCGATGTTGCCGTACTGGTCGTAGTAGGTGCCGCCGATGGAGACGCTCGTACTGTTGAGTGGTGAAACAACAATGTAGTTCTGGTCTGACGTGGCAGTGGCGTAGACGGTGGTGCCGAAGAGCGAGCCAATGGTGGTGGGGGTAAGAACCTCTTGGTCGCCCACGGTGTCTGAACCGAAGTAGCGGTCACCTACGTCGTAAGAGCCGACAAGCGTTCCTGCGGCGTGGTTGAATGACGTGTTGCCGCTCATCATCACAACGCCTGCATTCTTGATTCCCGATGCGTCAAGGGCAGGTGAAGTGTAGGCAGAGTAGATGGTTGCCGTGTTCTCCAGTGGCAAGATGGCGGTCTGGCTGTCGCCATTTGGATACGTCGTAAAGGCGCTCGTCAAGAAGTTTTCACCGTCCACTGCCCACACGATTGCGGAGTTGGAGTATGCGTCCACTTCCAATACGGCAAGTCGGCTTTGGTAGAAAACGTAGTTTGGCGTGTACGTCGTGAACGTGGTGTTTGTTGAGCCAACCGTAAGCATGAACGGATTGCTTTGGTTGTCCACCAAGTACACGGTGTAGGTAGAGCCGTTCAGCACAATCGCTGAGACGAAACAGATGTTGTAGGCGAACTGGGTGGCTGACGTTGATGCAGGAGAGAAAATAACGTTCTGAGGTGAAATGACAACCGCATCTCCGATGTGGATGTACGGCGTGGCGGAAGGCGATACGCCAGTAATGCCGTTGTAGTTGCCGTTGGCGTATCCCGTCCATGAGTACGAAGGTGAAGCCTCTAGGTTCGCAACCGTGTCAAGGTAGAGCGTATAGGTGGTTCCACCAACCTGACCTGCCGATACGTTTGTCACGCCAGACTGCAACACGCCAGCGACCAGCAGTGCGTTGCTTTGCGTGCCGCCGATTGGGTACATTCCTGAGAATCCCGTGAACGGCGTTCCACCAGTGACAGAGCCTGGGTTGACCCATTCGCAGAGGGTGACGTTGTAGTAGTTGAAATCAATGGTGTCTTGGAGAACCGTGGCGATGGCAGGATTGGAAACCGTGACCTGCGTGGCGCTGTCCACTGAAATAATGACGGTGCCGCTTGGGAAGCCCGTGTACGAAACCGTTTGCCCGACAAGAAGGCCATTCGTGCCGTTCAACCCAGCCGCCGTGTTTGCGGTGCTGGAAATGTTGAGGATGGTAGACGTTCCGTAGGCCACGTCGCCCAAGTACGCCGTCACCTGTGCGGTCTGGTTGATGTTGTAGATGAACGGGCCGCTTATGCCCTTAGTGCTGGCAAGGGCGTTGTAGTTGCTGGAGTAGGGAACGATGTCGCCCGAAACGTACTGCCCAGACGAAAGACCCGTGATGTCTGATACCTGCAATGGTGCTGAAAAGACCATTTGCGTGGGGCTTACAATGGTGGGGCTAACCAAGTTTGTCGTTGTGTGAAGCGTCGTGTACGGAACAGTAATCGTTTCACCACCAAACGTTGCCGTTGGGTTTGCGCTGAGGACTACCGTCGAGGCCGTAGTATTCACTGAAGAGATTGTTGTATTCGCAGGTATGTTCGCCCCTGAGATGCTCATGCCAGCAAACAAAGAACTGATGTTGGTGACGCTCGTCAGGGTCGCAGATGCGGTTGAAGTTGCGCTTGCGGTAAACGTAGTGCCAGCAGGTGTAATGACATCAACCGAGTAGGCAGGCGTGTAGTCGTATGCGTGCCCACGGGGGCCGTAGAGTAGCCAGTTGGTTGGTGAAGTCGGGAACGTGCCACTTTGGTCGGTAACCGTTATTGAAGTCCCAGAACCAGTGTATGTACCTTGGAACACCACGGACTGGGTGACGTTGGCGTAGATGCCCACGCCTTCGACGGTGGTTGAGGCGTTTGGTGAATGGCTCGCCACAGAAAGTGCGTTGGCGACAGGATTCGACTTGATGCTCGTTGGGGTGACGGGCATAATCAAGAACTGCCCGTGGTTTGGATTGTTGTACCCGTCAATGCTCAGGTAGGGGGCAGTGAAAAACGTTTCGTCAAACTTGTTGCCGCTGTCTGTGTTGAGGCGTGTGACAGTTGAATCAATGGTCGCCCCAAAGATGCCCGTATTGGATTGTGGGACGGCGTAGGAGACGGTGTAGGTGTCTCGCTGAGTGGTGTTAGCAGAAGCGGCGTTAGAGAGGCTCACGAAGCCATTGCTGACGTTGAACTGGATGCCGCTGGAGTTGCTTGAACCGCCGTTGATGTCATTGCTCAGGTAGATGTTTCCACCACTGATGTTGATAATGGTTGCCACATTGGTTGTGGCGGTGGTTGATGCGCTGACAATCATGCCGAGCATAAAACCCGTGATTTGCGAAATCGGGTTGGTGGTGAAATAGTACGACGTTCCGCTTACCGTGTACGGGGCGCTGACCGTAAACGTCTGTGCGGCAAAGAGAGCGGTGGTGAAGGTTCCTGTGAACGCCGAACTTGGCTGGTGCGACAGAGTGATGTACTTGTTCACGGTGTCAATGTTTGTAATGACCGTGCTTGCTGGGATGCCCGTTCCGCTTACGACCTGACCGACGCATAGGTTTTGCAACGTCGTTGAGGTGAAACCACTGCCTGTCACAACGTTCGATACGCTCAAAGTGTATGCCGTCGCACCAATGCTGGCGGTGACCGTAACTGGCTTGCCACTGACGAACTCGTCCTGCAAGAAGGTTTGTGAAATAATGGTGCCAGCAGGAAGGTTGTTGCCCTGAATCGCCATGCCCGAAAGGAAACTTCCGTCGGCTTGGTTGTTGGTGTAATACGAGTTGGAGCCGTTTGTCAAAAACCCGTTAGTGGTATACGAGGACTGGTAGCCGCCCGTCTGCGAGAAGTTGTACTGCGCTGAAGAGATGGACAGGGGCGTTGTGTACGCCGTTCCTGCGCTGGTGGTTATTGCTGGAGCGTATCCGTTAGAAATCTGCGTGTTGCTAGTGGTTCCCGCCAGAACCAAGAAAATGTTGTTGATGTTGACGGCAGCGCCGCTGACGGGAGAACTTTGTGGGTCGTCGCTGATGAAAAGTCCCAAGGTTGTTGTTCCGACAGGTGGTGTAAACGACATCTCAAAGAACTGCCACACGCCAGCCGAGGTGTTCATTGTCATCTGAAGCGTGTTCAGACGGTTGTTGTTCTGGTCACGAACGTCAAGTTGGTACACTTTGCCATACGCCGTAGAGTTGGCGAGTATGTCAATGCCGACCACATAGGTTTGGTTTGGCTGAACCTTGAAGTTTGTAATCGAACTCATAGGAAGGTAGGCATCGCAATACCCAGCGGTGTTGTTGATGCGAGTGAGAAGCAGCGAGTTAGAGGTGTTGAACCCTGTTCCCAGCGCCACTGAAAGGGTCGAGTTCGGGCCAGCCTGCCAGTTCCCTACGGTGCCGCCTGCTTGGTTGTAGTTATCACCAGTGACAAGGCTGGGGTATCCGAGGGCGACGGTGGTGCCAGAAATGTTTGACACCTGCGCCCCAAATGGGATACCCGAACCTTGGACTGACATTCCCGTGTATACGCCCGCCGTGCTTGACAGTGAAATCGTGGTAGCGCCCAACGACCAAGTGGCGGTGGGGTTGCCAACGTTGAACGCCACGGCGTTGCCAACTGCGTACAGTTCGTCAATGTTGAAACTTGCTGAACCCGTAATGCTCGTGCCGTAAGTCTGGTAGCCACCAGAGATAAGGGTGTTACCCAAGGTGACCGTGGAGCCAGAGACGCTATAGACCGTTGTGTTGCCCAGAAGCGTTGCACCGTTGTACACGAGGATGCTGTCACCAGCGCCCAGTGGTGGCGAAGCGACGACGTTGTTCAGCGTACTGGGATAGATGGTTCCCGTGAAGGCGTTGGCGACAACTGCCGAAGTTGTGCTCCACGAAACCGTGTTGGCGGTTGCTGAAAGGAGCATTTCCACGGGGCCAGAACCCTTTTGCAGACTGCTGGCGAACGTCGTCCCTGCTGGCAAATAAGTGCTGGAAACACTTGACCCACTAACCAAGATGTTGTCCTGTGTGGTACCAGCCTTTGTCACATAAACCGTTTCACCAGTTGTGCCCGTAAACGTGTTAGTTGAAGCGCCAAAAACGCCAGAAAAAACAGTTGTCACCGACCCAGGCCCAAGAGTTACGCCGTTGCCAGAAGTGTAAAGAACAACTCGACCAGATGGAATGACCGAGCCACCATTGAACGGCGCACCTGCGCCGAACAGAGTGCTGATGTTGTACGCCGTGGCACCAACGGTAAAGGTGCCGCTGGTGGTGACAGAGTAGGCCGTGGTTCCAATGTTGACAGAGGTGATTGTGGGCGTGACGTTTGCGCCTGCGGTGGCTGCAACGTTGGAGTTGAACACGAACGAGAAGGTTGAGGTGAAAGTTGTATTGGAAAAGTTGTTTGACGGGGCGGCGTTCAGCGCAACACGTTGTGCGCTCGTGCCGTATCCCGTAGCGTCATAGCCAGCGACGCTGTACGTCGTTCCCCATAGAGAGGTTGCCGTTCCGTTAGCCGTAGGGGTCTTACTGAAAGTGACCGTTCCTGCGCCGATTGAAACAACTGTGGTTCCGTTGGGAATGCCTGTTCCAAAGACGGTTGCTCCGACCTGATAGGTGGCGGTGCTGGCAACCGTGGCGGTGACCGATGCCGTTGTCCAAGTACCAGTGGAGTATTCACCTACACCATTGGCGTAGATGTGCGCCCAGCCCGTGGGTGTAGGGCTGAGATACGGAAGCGAGGTTGCGTTGCCCCAAAGGAATGAAGAGGCGATAACCATCGTGGGGTTAGACGCAACCGTGTAGGTAGCCGAGTTAGTGAAACTAGCGCCCGACAAGAGAGTGGCAGAGATTTGGTTGACGTACACTGCCGTGCCCACATTGGCGGCGACGACCAGTGCGTTTGAGTATCCTGCTGTGGCGTTGGTGACGGCTTGGTTTACGCCAACTGTCGTGTTGGTTGTGGCGATGTAACCACCGCCACCAAGGGTTGCCGTGTATGACACTGAATCGGGCTGAGACGATGAGCCTGCGGCTGCACTCGACATGGTGATTGTGCCCGACGTGGAGTTGACGGCTGTGACGTATGTCGTCGCTGGGATGTTCGTGGAAGTCGTGCTGTCGGTGACGACCATTCCCACTTGGATTCCTTGTGTTGCTAAAACTCCCTGAATGGTGGTGCTGGCATTTGTGACAATGCCAGAGAATCCTGCGTTGGGCAACTGCATGACGAACGCCGAGGGGTTGAGCGTCAGGTTTGTGGTGTTACCTGAGCCAGCGATAACAGTTTGGCGCTGTGTTTGGGTGCTGAGGTCGGTGACAATCCAACCATTGGAAATCGAGATAATCTTCCCTGCATTCCACCCCATTGAGGCAGGCGTAAGCGTGGTCTGCGGCTTGGTCGAAATGGTGACGGTCTGGCCTACTGCGAAGTAAGCGGTGCTTGACACGTTGATGGCGGTGCTGAAATAGCCAATCGAAATCGAGAGAACCGTGGGCGGCGTGGCTGTTGCATAGTTTGACACCGTAGCGTCAGGCAAGATGCTTGTCAGATTGGAAAGCGCCTGCGCATCACCACTTGTGGCAACATACCAAGGCGAGGCTGAGCCGTTGCCGACTGCGTAGGGGGTTGGCGCTTGACCGAGGATGTAGGCCGTGCTCTGGGCTGCTGAAAGGAACTGCCCCATGTACTTGTTCGCTGGCGGCTTGTAGAACTGCAAGTTGGGCGACATCACCGTCGAGATGTTCTGGTACCCCTGAGGAAGCATCAGCGACGACGTTGGGTAGTCCACGGGGTCTACGGACTGCTTGTACGGGACATTTGGAATCACGCCCGTCGCAGTGAAATCTAACCACTCGCTGTAGTAAGCGTCAGTCGAGGTGGCGGCTGCCGAGTAGGGGGTCTGCCCTTGCTGCAAGCCTTCCAAGATGGCAACGATTTGACCAGAACGGAATCGAGTGATGTCGTTGACGTAGAGGAAGAAGTCGCCACCCGTCTGGGCAAACGCCTGTGTTGCCGTACCCGTTGCTGAAACGGTGCCAGCCGAGGCCGTGCTTGCCACCGTGAATGACGTAGATGAAGCAGCCGTAATCAGGGCGTTGGTGATGTTATACGCCGTTGCGGTGCTCGTCATGGAGACGGAGATGTACGCACTTGTGTTGGGGATTGCACCCGATGCTGATTGCGTGTACGAGTATGTGGCGGCGGTTCCCGAAGCCGTCACGCCTGTCACCGAGTAGGTGACTGCCGTACCATCATTTGGGTTGAAACTGTTGGCGGCGTTGGCGCTGCGAGTTCCGACATTTGCCTGCTGGAGCGTCGTACTGGTAGTGAAAAACTGGTACAGGTCTTGTGCTTGACCGTAGTAAGTGTTGCCCGAAAGGTCGGGAATCGTGGCTACCGAGAAGTGCGTTACGTCGTCTACGGCATCGGCGTGGTCTGATGAGTTGACGACTGTCCAGTTACCCTGCGAAGCAACCGTAGATTTAGGGCGTAACGTAAGGACTTTCATGGGCTGACCCCCACTTTACTACTGTTCCAGCGTTTAGCGTCCTTGCGCTCGCACTGCGTATTTCAGTTGCTTGAACTGTTCGTTGACGTGATTCTTCACGTCCGACATGGATGCGCTGTCCAGTGAACCCTGTACGTTGACTTGGAAGGCCCCTTGGTGGACGTTTACGGTGGTGTGGGGCACGTTGGAACCCTTTGTACCCGTAAGTGCCTTTCCAGCCGCAGCAGAGGCGCTGAGGATGTGTACGTTCATCGCCCCAGCAGTCGTCGGGGCCGTCTTTCCACCAGATGCACTTGGGGCACCGATTGGCTTCAGGTAGCCAAACTTCGCTCCGCCACCCATGCCAAGCCAACCAAAAACGTTTCCAAGTGTGGTGTTGTACGCCTTGATAATCATGTTGGCGGCGGTAACGAACCCGTTGTACATGCCGTCCCACATGTTCTTGCTAACGTTCTCCACATAACCGAATGCGCCAGTAAGCCAACTCCACACCTTTTTACCAGCGCCCAAGATGTCGTGCCACACACCAACGGCAACCCCACGAACATCACCCCATGCGCCAACGAACCAACTCATGACTTTTTTTCCAGCGCCCATTACTGCGCCCCAAGCACCCTCAATCCAACTAAACACGGTCTTTGCTGCACTTTTTATGCCGTTCCATGCGCCCTTGGCGCTGCTGAGAACGGTGTTCCAAGCACTGACGAACCATCCCATGACGACCTTGCCAGCGTCCATGATTCCACCCCAAGCGCCCTGAATCCAACCAAAAACAACCCTCGCTGCGTCCTCAATGCCGTGCCAAGCGTCAACGGCCCAGTGCTTGACATCCTTCCAATACTTGATGATGAGGTACACCGCAGTGCCGACAAGGGCTACTGCGCCCGTAATCAGCAAGAGTTCAGGCAAGATTGGAAGCAGGGCAGTCCACAGTGCCGCACCCATTTCCACGATGGCAGGGATGATGGTTTCGGTGATAGCCGCCCATGCACCAAGCGCCAACTCCTTCATTCCTGCAAGTGCGCTCAGGACAAACCCCTTGAACGCCCCAGCCATTTCACCAATCGCAGGGATAATCGTTTCGGTAATCATGGTGCTTGCGGCAACGGCAAACTTCTTTATGGCTCCCAAGGCGGAGAGGGCAAATGCTTTTGCCTTCCCTGCCATAAGAACAAATGCGTCACTAACTGTGGTCGCAAGGTTTCTAATCCAAGCCCCAGCGGACAAGGCAAAGCCCTTCATCCAAGTCCCAGCAGTCAAAGCAAAGTTCCTTACCCAAGCCCCAGCAGTCAAAGCAAATGCCTTGACCTTGCCCGCCATGGACGCAAGCGCCGTTCCAGCACTAGAAGCAAGGTTTTTCATCCAAGTCCCTGCGGCTAGAGCAAAGTTCTTCATCCATGACAGTGCAGTAAGGGCAAACTTCTTGGCCTTTCCTGCCATGAGCAAGAACGCATCACTGACGGCAGAGGCGAGGTTTGACATCCAAATGCCAGCGGTTAGGGAAAAGTCCTTTATCCAAGATACGGCGTTGGCAGCAAATGTTTTCACTGTCGTGCTTATCTTGCCGAACACGCCAACGGATGCCCCCTCGGTGGCAGTCATTTCTGCGTCAACGGTTCTTGTTGCACCAGTGAAATCGGTGACCATCTGTGCACTCGTGGCATTGGCAACAGCCCCGATTGTGGTGAAGTTACCCTCAACGACGGCGCTCATCGCAGCGGCCTCTTCCGAAATGGTCGTCATAGAGGCCCCAAATAAAGTGGCGGATTCTGTCCCCGTGGAACCTGCAACGCCCGTTATGGTTGCGAAGTTCCCTTCAACACTGGCAGACATTGCCGCTGCTTCACCAGAAATGGTCGTCATTGACGTACCGATTGCGGTTTCGGTTCCCGTTCCTGCGGCGACGGCTTCAAGGACTTCAGAGCCAAACATCTTCTTGACAATCGCACCAAGGCCGCCAAACATGTTGCCGAGGCCATGAACAAGCGGAGCCATCGAGCCGAGTTCACCACTCAACTGCAATGCGCCCGTCATCATGCCGCTCCAGTCAACCTTCTTGCCGTTGAACAAGTCTGAAAGGCCCTTGCCCAACTGCGACAACTGGCCCATTCCACCACCAAGGGCAAACGACGTTGCGGCACCGAACGCACCAGTCGCCGCCATACCAACGCCCGATGCGAACTGGCGACCACCACCCGTGCCGCCGAAACGACCACCGAGGCGGCTGAAGAACGAAGGTTTTGAGATGCTGTCCAATGACTTCGCAGACTTTTCAGTGGCTAATCGTTGGCGAGCGGTTTCTTCGCCCATCTGCTTCATCTTCTGATAGGTCTTGGCGCTCCAAGCATCCTTTTCTTCCTGCGTCGTCCCCCCAGGCTTAGCACTAGCAATCATCATCGCTTGGTAGTATGGACTGTTCTTGTATGATTCAGCGCCCGTGTGGACGGTTGAACTCATGCCCGTCTTGAACATGTCGGCGGATGCCTGCAGCGCCTTGGTGTTCTCGTTCAGAGCCGAGATGTTGCCCTCTTCGTCCTCGCTGGGCAACTGCGACTGCTTCATGAACTCTTGAACGCTGAGGTTTGAGCCGAGCAGGTAGTTTTTCACCCCTCGTGCTTTCTTCAGTTCCGCTTGACGGGCCTCGTAAGCGGCATCGCTTTCACCAGCCTTCTGTCGGGCGGCGAAGTACTTACCGAACAATGGCATGGTCTGCAAGCGAGCGTTCTTGTAAACTTCTTCGGCTTGGGGGCCTTGCACGTCGAGCATGCGCTGAAGTCGAGTAGCGGAGCGTGGGTTGACCTGCTTGGTCAGAACCATCATGTTCAACTGGCGCTGGCGAATGTCTTTTTCAGCAGCAGCCAAGCCCTTGCGCCAACCCATGCCCATTCCTGCAAAGGCGCTGTCACCCTCTTCACGAATACCTGAGAAGGCACCCTTGAACCCAGCCTTCATGCGGATGGTCTGGCGCAAGACGCTGCCCACCATCTTTTCAGTACCCTGCACAAGGGCCATCATCGGGGTTTGGAACAACTTTTTCGAGAACCAAACGGCGGCAAACGCCAACATGATTCCACCAAGTACCGCAAACAACGGCTTGAACTTGGTAATGACCCTTACGAAACCATCGAAGCCGCTAACCAAGGCATTGATTGTCTTGGCTGAAATCTTCGCCAGAATGGTAACAAGTTCCGCAAAGTACGGGATAATGGGCATGACGGCTTGGAGCATCTGAGCAAATGCCGTAACCAAAGTTGGGAGCACGGGAAGGATTGCGGTGAGAACGCCGAGAAAGGCGTTGAGCAACTGCGTGAGTTGTCCGCTCTGCTCCAACTTCTTGAAAATCCCAGCCAGTTCATTCAGGGCAGGTAAAATGGCACCAGCGACGGCGGTACCCAACTTGATGAAGAGGTTGACGAAGATGCCAATCTCCTTGCTGCTGAACACCTTTGACAAGATTTGTCCAACTGCCGAGAAGAAACCGATGATTGGCTTCAGTACCGCCAGCAATGCAGGAAGAAATCCTGAGGTGAAAATCTTTATCATCGGCATGAAACTGGTAACCAAGGCACCAAGCGCATTACCAATCGTGGACGACACCAGCGTCATGGACTGGGCAATAGCGTTGAAGAGTGGCATGGCTGCTTGGAGAGCCGCACCCAGCAGTGCTGCCATGTTGTCAATGACGGGCATCAGCCCTCGACCCAGTGTCTGACCGAGGTTGTTGAAGTCGTTTTGCAAGCGTTCAACTGGTGTAATGGCGGCCTCTGCGGTGCCACCCAACTGTGAGTTGATGTCCTTGATGGTCAACTGCTGAGCGGCAAGAAGGCCGTTGCGCTTCTCCGTCAACTTGATTTGTTCCTGCATGGGCTTCGAGAGGTGGAATCCCATGCGAGACATGGAACTCATTGCCTTGGCAGGGTCGGCAAGCACTCGCCCCAGCGCCTTGGCACCCGTGACGACGCTTCCTCGTGAACCCATCTGTGCTGAAAGGTTGGCGGCAGCAATCAATGACTGGTTTAGGTAGTCGCCGCTCTTCTTCGTTTCAGCATTCTGCGAGTTGTACAGTTTTGTCAGGTCTTGGTTTGGAATCAGAAGATTCTGGGCCTGAATGATGCTGTTCTTCGAGATACCAGTTTGGAACGACATCTTGGTCGCCTGTTGGTCGAGCAGCGCCGAGTACTGTTCACCAGCCTTGTTGATGGCTGTCTGCGTACCGAGAACGGTTGACAAGCCGCCAACAAACGCCATACTTGCGGAGCCTTGGTTTTTCACCAAGACGGCCTGTTGCGCCTGCAAACTGGTCTGTTGCGAGGCGAGGTCTACACCCTTGCTAAGCAGTGCGTATGCACCACCGAAAGCAATGGCTGAGCCAACGATTCCACCAACGTTGCTAAACAAGTTGGTCATGCGACCAGCGACGTTAGAGGCGTGTGCCGATACAGCGTCTAGTGATTCTTGAAGGTTGGTGGGGTCACCAATAATCTGTACCCGAAGTTGGGCAGCAGATTCCATTCCACCTGACATAGACATAACGGCACGCTCCTAGACCTGAAGTCTATTTCACCTTTGACTAATAGCCGTTTTTGGCCTTCGCCATTTCCTGCTCTTGGTCATAAGCACGAAGTTTGTAGAAGGCCAACCATTCCACCAACTCAGGGGATGAGAGCGGACGGTGTGAGGGCGAACCCTCTAAGAGTTCCTCAACCGTCCGCCCCAACGTTTCCGCTAGGACAAAGAGGAATCGTCGCTCTGGGTTGGCGAGAAGTCTTTTCCCGATTCGTCCACCGCATCTTCACCCATGCCCGAAAGACGAAGGGCGACGGCAGCGATGCCTTCGATTGCGGCAGCCGACTTCGCCATGAGAGCATCACGGTCAGTAGGAAGGAATACACGCTCGCCCGATACGGGGTCGAAGGTGCAGTGAATCACCAAGTCGGGAAGAACATCCTCTAGGGCAAAGATGCCGTTGTTCTCGTTCTGAGCCTTGCCAATCATCCGAGCACGGTCTTTGGCGGTCATAGCCTTGACCAGAACCTCAACGCCCCATGCTGGAACATCGTAAAGTTCCGACTGGATGTCGTCGGCAGCAAAAATCTTTTCACTAAGGGTTGACATTATTCTCCTGTTCGTTGTGGGCAAAACCCACCTACAGGATAGCCTACTCTATGGATTAGATAAGCGAGCGAGAGACGACACCCGTGACCTGAAGTTCAGCGTCAAAGGTGACAACACCCGAAACCGTTGACTTCAGGTCGTACTTCGTCAAGATGCCCTGACCGTAGTATTTCACTGAGGCAGCGCCACCAGCAAAGGCACCTGGGTCGGTGGGGCCGTAGACGAAGGAGATGAACTGACCAGCGGTGTTCTGGTAGTTCAGAGCCGACTGCATTGCAGCGTCAAGACCAGTAAGGCCGAAGATGGTCGAAGCCGAATCGTAGTGACCAGAGAAGGTGACCGTGTAGTCCTTCAGACCGACGATGAACGACTTGACACCAGAGGCGTTGAACGAGGTCGTCTCTTCGGCAGCAATGGCAGTTGGGAAGTCCACGTCGTTGATGTATGGTGAAATGTTCCACATTGGAAGCAAGTAGCCCGTACCCGAAGTCGCACCTGCGGCGATGGTAGCGACGGAGAAGATGCTCGTGCTCGACGTGGTGGGCTGGGTCGCCGTAAGCAGCGGAACGGTCAACGAAGGCAGGGGTGAAAGGTTCTGGCTGTTGGCGGCGTTGGCGAAGAAACCGTAGTACGACGTACCCGACGAGTTGGTGTACAGAACGTTGTCTGAGGCAAGGAGCGAACCAGTCGTAACCAACGTACCAGCAGTACCCGTGAACGTCGTGGTGCTCATGGACGTGTAGGTGTTGATGGGCGTGGTTGCGTTCTCGAATCCGAGGGCGAGAAAGGCATTCTTACCGTGCTGGAAAGTTGGCATTGTTACTCCTTAGTAACGGGCGAACCCGTAATAGACCACCGCTGAGGGGCTTGTGCCGCCCAGCGTTACTGCGAGCCGTGTGTACGAATAAATCGTACCAGTCAAAATCTGAATGCTTGAACCTAGCGAGGTCAAGGCGACACCCTCAGGGCCACCAGTGGCAGGAACCCATGAACTACCCGTTTGTGAGTGCTGCAACTGCACTGAAATCGTTGGCGACGTGCCGTTCAGGGTCAAAACGCCTAAGTGCAACTGACCACCGTTCGAGGAACCCGTGCCTGAAGAGGTGAGTGAGGCAGCCGTGTAGAACGTACCTGCGCCGTTCAGCACGGTGGCAGGAAGGTACTGACCCACGCCGTTCCACACACCGCCGTCGGCGGTGGCTTCCATGTCAATGGCGACAACGCCAGCGACAGGCGACTTGATGTCGTACTTGGTTTCCACCACCTGAGCCAAGTGGCAGCGGAAGTCAGGGCCACCAGTGGCGGTAGCCGTTCCACCATCGGGGAAGATGAGGAATCCGTCGTCATTGTTGCCTTGGAAGGCGGCACCAAAGGCGTTCTCAACACCGCCAAGCGACTGCTCGAACATGCCCGACATGCTTAGGGAGCCTTCACGCAGGCCCTGAATGAACGACTTGACACCGTTGGTTTGGAACGCAGTCGTCTCCGTGGCTTCGATGCCTCGTGAGATTGATACGTCGTTGAAGTACTGGGAGAGGTCTGCACCGTAGCCAGCAGGAGCGGTGACGGCGATGGGAACCGTACCGCTGATGTCGGTTCTTGTGGTCGTACCGCTGATGGTGATGGTCTGGCTCGTGAGCGAGTTTGAGACTGCCGTGATGGTGCTCGAAGGAACTCCAGCAGCCGTTGCAGCCACGGTCATGCCGACGTAGAGGGGGGCGTTCGTCGCTTCGATGATGGTGATGGTGCTCGACGACGTGGCCCAAGTGCCGTTGACGGTAGCCGAGGTGAACGTGGGGTTCGAGAAGAGTACTCGTGTGTTCTTACCAATCATGAAAGTAGCCATTAGTTGCTCTCTTCAGTCGTGTTTTCGGCAGGTACCGAGGTATCGGCAACAGGCTCAGGAGCCGTCACAGGGGCTTCTGGCGTGGCTGCTGATGCGCTTACGGCGACAATCCAGCCATCGGCAAGCAACCAAGCGATGTCCTCGCCTGGGAAATCGGAGATGATGGAACCAACCGTGGCAACCTTGCCGTTGTAAGCAATGTCGGCGTTGGTGACTTGATACGACTGGGTAGCCTTAGCCATGAGTGCCTTTCGGGACGTTCCTACGGAAAATCGTACCACTCGTATTGGAAATGTCAGTCTGCTTCAGACTTCCGTCGCTTCTTGGCGTGTGGCTTGCTGACCCTGTTGGGATAGAAGGCTCGCATGGTGACGTGTCCATAGACACCGCCGTGGACGATGATGCTGATGGCCTCACCGTCAATGACGTGGGCCGAGATGAACTTGAAGTCCCCTCGTTCACCACTGATGACAATGGGGTCGTCCTTCAAGAACCCGTTCCATTCCTCGACGGCGACCCACTTATGGGCGATGGTCGTTGGTGCTGATGTAGTAGCGGTTCTCTTAGCCATAGTTAGAATCCCCCCAGCATACGGGCGAGGACGGGTGGGGCAGGGGTATCGGAAGCAGGGGCATTTATGAACGCTGCTCGTGCTGCTAGGCGCTGCTCACGCAACTTGGCGGTGTTCTGCTTCTGCTTGGCGGCGAGTTCCTTCTTGTAAGCGATTCGGTTGGCGACAACCTCGACAAACTCTGGGTCGCAAACGTGGTCTGCGAACGCCTTTTCTCCTGCCTCTGTGTCAAGCCAAGCCCTCGCAAACTTCGCCCCTTGGAACGAACTACCTCGTGGGCTTAGGTGCGCATTGCACGTCTTGCAAGCGGCGTGGTAAACACCACTCCACTTGTCGTGACCCTTACGCTTATTCATAATCACTCCTATCAGTGGGAAAACCGCAGCGGCTAACTGCGTCTACTTATCTTACAGTATGGCTGTGACAAAAGCAAGAATCTATTATTCTTCTATCTGTTCACCACACTCGCACACCTTGTACGAACCCGACATCGTGGACACCAACATAGCATTCTCGTGCGTGCAGCCGACTGGTACCACTTCTTGTACCACTTCTTGTACAGGTTCAGGTGATTCCAATACTGGCTCGTCCTCAATCATGGTGAGCAACTGCTCTGCTGCACGGATGGCGTGTAGGGCCGCCTCGTTCGCCATCCGTGCTGAACGCAGGGCGAGCATTATGGGATTTGGCACATACTCACTAGACATTTGGAACTCCGTTTGTTGCGTTGGTTGTCATGATGAAGTTCATGGTGAACTTGGGGCGCTCGACCTCATCGGGGCCGAGGTAGTTCGGGATGCCTTCGGTGGCAATGCGGATGCAGTAGGGGAAGTAGGTGGAATCGGGGACGACGTGGCCTGCAAAGGCGTTGCGGATGGCGACTGCCCATGCGTAGGTGTTCGGGTAGTCCTCAGGGATGCCACGGACGGAGATTTGGATTCGAGGGAACTCCAACGCCGAGATGTTCGGCCCCATGGTGAAGTTCGGCTCCTGACCGAGGTACTCGTACACGGTCACGGTTTGGTTGGGCGCTTCAGCAGGGGTGCGGCCCAGAAAGAGGTTCACGCCAAGGGTGAGTGTGCCGTATGGGGTGGAAAGGTTCTGGCTGCTAAGGAACCGTCCGATGTCATCAAGTATCGCCATTAGTGCTTCCATCCCATGAGTGCTCCCTTTATCGTAGCCTTCTTTATGGCTTCCATCAACTTCGCCTCAGATTGCGCCAGTGGTGTTTCTAGGAACTTCGCCTGCGTCGGGGCTTCGTGACGTGCTTCGAGGTTCTCGTGGACGTAGAGGGCGTAGTCAACGTCGGCGTTGCCGTAGTTGATGTACGCCTGCGGCTTCTCGTAGTTCGCCATTATTGACTTTGCTGGAATAAACACGCCAGATGCCTTCAGAGCGCCCGTGTCGACGGGGACGAGTTCTTGGCTCTTGGCGAACACACCGCTCATCACCTCGTTGATTGCGAGGGCCACATGCTTGTTGATGCTGCGGCGAATGATTGCAGGTACGGGAAGGGTGCTGGGGTCAATCTTGAAACGGGCAAACGGGCGTGTTCGAGGCATTATTTCACTACTCGAAGTGAAGAACCGTGTTGTAGCCCGTCAAACCGTTCTCGTCGTAGTTCTGCTCAACGAACATGATGATGGGGTGCTGCTGCGCAGGATTAGTGACATTTGGAAGGGTCACACGGCTTTCGGTGCTGATGCCCAAGTAGAACCCGTTGAGGTACGCACGGCCCGAACTAACGAGGTCACGTCCATTGATGGTCGCCAACACTTTGGTCTGGTACTCCAAGCGACAGAAATACTGCGTCGCCGCTCCGTATTCCACCGTCGAACTAGAGTTGCCCGATGAGTTCACAAAGTGCCGCCCGTAACCGTCCAGCGTTGCCGTCGGATTTGACGGGTTGTAGTTCGGGTTGGCGATGACATTCTCGATAAGAATAGGCTGGTTCATCAGGGCTAATAGGTCAGCGTCAATGCCCGTGGCGGCTATTCCACCAAGTCCATTGGGTTCTTCATAGCCGTAGTAAATCGTCATTACGGAACTTCCTCAACGATTTGACCAGTCTCAGCCGAGTACTCTCCTGCGTAGTCGGGCGAGTAGCCCGTGCCATACGTCGTGGTGGTACCAAGGACGGAGCCAGAAGGCCACGCATTTGGAACGGCGTAGTAGGGGTCGAACTCGCCAACCTTCAGTTCCGCACCCAGTGCGTTGGGGTCTGCTGAAACCGATGGTGGGTTGACACGACGACCACGGAGCAACAAGTCCTTGGCGAGACGTTCGTAGCGTTGCGCACGGTCACCGTAGGACTTGCTGATGTCCAGTCCGCCGACGCTCTTGCTCTCGCTCTGAGCGAGGCCCGTGAACTGCGCTGCGAGGTTGTAGCAGACGTTTGAGGCGGCTCGGTAGAGGTTCTGGTTCACCTCTGCCAAGCAGAAGTAGATTTCCTCGTCCTGAATCAAGGGATTCGCCTCGACGGTATCACCAATCATGAAGCGAACTTGGTCTTTGAGGGAACTGTTCGGATTGCCTGAGTAAGTCCATCCCATTATTGGAGCACGCTTTCATCAATGACGAGCGTGCCCGTGAGTACACGAGATGCGCCGTTCGAGGTTTGTGTTGCGGTGATTTGGAAGCGCCAACGCCCTGCCGACAAGGACGAGAGTTCGCCAACGGCCCAGTTGACAGTCAAGTTTGGCTGCCCCACAGTAGGTGGAACAGTCGAGTTGGTCACGAAGTAGGTCTGGTTGGTCTTGGTAATCGTGGCACCGTTGGGTGGCTGACCAATCGTCATCTTGAACGTCCATCCGCTACTGAAATCCAGTAGTGCACCGCTTGCGTCGAACCATTGGAATGCTGCGGCTGGCAGGCTTGCGGCAGGGGTGGGGTAATGAATGGTCATTGCTTTCCTTTGGCGACTAAAGAGGTGAAACTACTGTCCGTCCTCATACGATGATACCCCGTCCTCTCGGAATCCCTCTGCCGTGTTTTGGGTGGTGAACGACTGCTGGTTGGGGTTGACGAACGTCTCGGCGGTGTTCTCGGTGTAGAACGGATTTGGGTTCTTGAAACCGAACAGGCTGGTGATTGCTGCCGAGTACTTGAAGTACGTCGCTATGGCACTGGTCGCTTGGCGAAGCGCAGCGGAGCCAGTTCGGACGGCACTTACCGCACGGTAACCAACGGTTGATTCCACCAGAGCGGAGTAAGCAGCGCCGAAGAACGAGGTAGACTTGACAACCTCAGTCTTTTGTGTGAGCGTGGTTTCGCTTGTTTTGGAAGTGCCGTATGCCTTGGCTGCTACCGCCTTTTCCACCTCGGCGGCTTGTGCGGCGGCGAGGTACTGAGCAGACTTGGCTGCTTCGGTTGATTCCACCAACGCCGTTTCGTTTGTTTCGGTTACGCCACGAGATTTGGAACCGACGGTACTTTCGGTCAATGGTGTTTCACTTGTTTCAGATACGGTGCGTGACTTGGTGGCGTTAGTTGCCTGCGTCTCCGACGTGGCCCCATTCTTTACCGACGAGTAAGCCTTGCCATTCTCCTGCGACAGGATTTCACTGGCCTCAGAAGTGCGTGGGAAGTTTGCAGCACGGGCAACTTCTTGGTTTTCGACGAGGTACGGTTCAGCATCAACTGCGCTGTAGCCGTGGGCTTGTGCGCCAGCCGTTGCCTCTGTGCTGATGCCCCTGTATGAGACGACATTGTTGTCCTTGTAGTCGCCGTAGAAACCTGCCAAAGTCCATGTTGACTTCCCGTTGACGGTTGGGACGGGGGAAGCAAGGTAGTAGGTGGTGAACGGGTCGCCTGTGTGAATGAGTGTTGAAGATGTAACTTTCACAACGGGAATGTCAACGTATGCGTTCCCATTTGAGAATCGAATGACCTTCCCGTAGTAATCACCTATAACAAAAGAGGCGTAAGCGTAAAACTGCGTTGCGCCACTTGTAACAACCCCACTAAGGGCAATCCCACCGACGGCGCTTGAAAAGATTGATTCAATGTCAACCGAACGGTTATTGTCGGTCATGACATAGCCACGCTGATTGGCTGTCTCGACATTTGGAAGTTCGCTACTTTGCGAACTCTTGACACTGGCGTAGATGCGACCAGAAGTTGATTTTTCCACCAAAGCGGAAATAGCAGAACGAATAATGGCAACAACTTTGACGGCGTTCGTTGCCTGCGCCCCAAGCGTTTGCGATGTCTTGTTGTACGCACGCTGGTTAGCAACCTCTGTGGTGAAAACCGTGGCATTGGCGTTGGTTTTTGCGGACGACACCGCACGCTCGGCGTTGGTGTTGCTCGCCTCTGCACCCTGACCAATCTTTGATGACGAAACAGACTTTTCACCATTGGTCGCCTCTAGCAGTACCGTTGTCAATCCAGTCTCATTACGGGTCTGTGACTTGGTAGTGACGGTGTATTGGCGTTCAGTGGCGGCGTATGCTTTGTTGCTCTCTGAAGCCTTTTCAGCGTTGGTCTTTTGCGATTGGGAGTTTTCGCTCGCACCGCTCAGGAAACGCCCTGCGAAATCGTACTGTCCGCCGTTGAAGAAGGCTTGGCTGTACTTGACACCCCTTGACATTTCACCTTCTACATGGTCGCTCAGATACTAAGAATACCACCGAAGCGTTCGCTGTCCTCTTTGAGGGCAATGAGGTTGGCTTGGACGTAACTGATGTTCTGCTGCTGATGCCACTCGCTGGGGAAGTGGGTGCGCAGGCGAGAGACTTGGAACTTGGCGGTGATGGCTGGGACGAAACGACGGTAGTTGGCATCTGTCCAGTACCAGTGGCTCTGCTCAACGTAGTACGAGATGTGCGTCGGGTCTTGAAACGCTCCTACGCCAGTGGCGCTGGGGGTCAGGCTAAGCACCATTCCACCATTTGCCAGTACACGGTGCATTTCGTTCCAAATCTCAACCTTGCGCATTGGGTCGAGGTGTTCGAGGAAGTCGCTGGCACGGAGTACGCCTACCGAGTTGTCGGGGCAAGCGCCGAGGATGTCAAACACATCACCAACGTGGTCGGCAGGCTCATTGAGGTCTACTGTCTGGTAGCCGCTGGCTGGGTTGTGTGCACCGCCGAGGTCGAAGGCAAACAGATTGTTGTCCTTGGCCCATTTCACCATCATGTCCGAGATGAATCGTTCGTACAACTGTTGCGTTCCGTCTTGGATTGCTGGGTTGATGTCGGCTTGCGCTTGCGTCTGTCCAGCGTGCACCCGTTGCAAGTAGAGGTTTTTGGGTATGTGGTGAAATGACGTGATTTGGTACATGCGGCACATCAGGTCTTGGTCATCAAGCACAACGAAGGTGTCGTTGTAGCCACCCACCGCTTCGTAAACGCTCTTGCGCCACGCCCTGAGGTGATTTGGTGCATACCAGATGTATGCGACGTGATGAGGGTGTGGGGACTTTGATTTCACCACTTGGTAGTTGCGGTCTGCGTAGTATGACCACCCGTAGTTGTCATCAAACCGAGAGTAGTTCGGTGTTCCATCCTCGTTTATTTGCGAGAAGTCGGAGTAGACGAAGCCAACGTCGGGCATTCCACCAAATGCCTTGACCACCTCGTCGAGCGCCGTCGGCAGAAGAAGGTCGTCGTGGTCAAGTTCCAAGATGATGTCGCCGTTGCACAACTCCACCGCACGCTTTTTCAGTGCGCCCACGCCCTTGACATTTGGCTTGGCGTGTGAAACTCTGACACGGCTGTCGTCAGGCATGTCCCACTCTGCGCCGTTGTTCAGCAACACCACCCATTCCCAGTCGGGATTCGTCTGCGCTTTGAGGCTTTCGTACACTTCATCTAGCCACTTTGGATTGTGACTGGGCGTGAACACTGAAATCGTCATGGAGACGACTATACCCCGTTTGTGTGGACGACTTCCTGATACCCACCGAGGTAGGGGTTCAGTGCCCCTGCGATGCCTGTGTATGGATAGGCCGCTCCGCTCGCCCAACAGATGCGCACAACGCCGTTTCCACCTTGAGGCCACCAGCCGATTGGTGGCGTGAAGGACTGGTTGTTGTAACTGGGGTTGTTGTTGATACCGCCGTAGCCGACAGTAATCGTGTAGGTGTTTCCTTGCACGAGACTGATGTTGTTAGCGTAAAGCAACGCTCCACCGCCACCACCGCCTGAACCCGTCCCAGCGTCGGGGGTTGCGTTCGCACCGTTTCCACCAAGACCACCGCCTGGGAAGCCGCCGTTGCAATACAGATACGCCTGCGGAGTATTGGTTGAGGTGAAGCCAGCAAACGTACCGCTAAGAAAGTTGTAGTAGTTGATGAGGCCACCGCCAGCAGTTCCCGTGTTGCCCCAAGTGGAACCGCCGAAGCCACCGTAAGTGTTGTACGAAGCGGCGCCAACCGTGTGGGCAGAGCAAGGGTTTGCAACCTGTCCGTTGTTTTGACTTGGAGTGACATACCAAGTCGTGTACGTCGTTGCTGGGCCGCTGTACGAAACTAGCGTGCAAGACAATGCACCTGTGGCAGAGTTGTACGAAGTTACCTGTTGGATTGAGTAATAGTAATACGTTGTTCCACCAGCATCTGTTTGGGGGGTGAACGTAAGGTACATACCCGTGGTGATTGGAAGTCCTGTTCCAATGGTTCCCGACCATGAGGCTGATAACGCACGGGCAGTTGACGTTCCCGACGTTCCCCAGCCACCGTAAATGCCCGTGCCACCGCCACCACCACCGAAATAGGTTTCATTGTTGGTGTTTCCACCAGCACCACCGCCGCCGCCGCCCCCAGCAGCGCCAGTAGTCCCTGAGGCATTGTTCGCCCCACCCGTTCCACCAGCAGCATTGTAACCAGCGCAACCGCCGCCGCCAGCCTGTCGAGCAGCACTCCCCGTTCCACCAGCGCCACCTGCATAACCTGAGTACGTTACGGTTCCAAGAGTTCCTGATGTTGAAATGGCTCCGCCTGCTCCGCCCGTAGGGTTTGCGCCCGTTTTTCCACCATTAGCGGTAAGCGTGTACGTTCCATTGGAGAACGATGATGAGCCACCATTGCCGTAGTTGGAACTAGCAAAGGGCGTTCCACCAGAGCCAGAGCCACCGCCACCGCCGATGCAAAGAATGGTGGCTGTGGCGGTCACGGGGCTTACCCAAGAGTAAGTGGTGGAATAACCGCCCGTACCATTGAATGGAATGTTTCCGTAGCCAACGTACAACGTGACACTTGTGGTGATACCCGTGGCGCTTGACACTGTGAAGGTCGTGGCACTCACAACTGAAGCGACCGTCGTGACGTTCCTGCATACCGAGGTGGCGGTGGACGTAAACACGTTCATTCCAGCAGAGATGTTTCCCGTACTGGCGACGGTTACCGTCGTTCCCGAAACCGCCGACACAGCGTAAGCGTTGTAGTTGTTCGAGGTTGGTAGAAAAAGATGCGAGTAAACTGTGCGTGTGTCGGTAGTCTCAAACCCTGCACCACGAGCCGTTCCTTCAGCAAACGTATTTGGAAAGGGCATTAGTACTTGACCTGTGAGGCAAAGACCGTCCAAGTGCTGGTACCCGTTGACATGATGGTGAACGTGTACACGTCAACGGTTGATGGGTTGGCGCTCGATGGAGCGGTGCCACCCTGCCAAAACGTTGTGATGCCATTTGACGTGTTGCCACTTGGTGGAAACTGGGTTGTACTTGAGTACGAGTTTGTTCCATTGAGCGTGTAGGTAAACGGGGCATACGCAGTCGCACCGTTCAGTACTGAAAAGACTACGGTGGCGGACTGACCAGAAGTTGTTGGCGCACCCGTGATTGCAATGGTGTACTGACCGCCGACACCACCGTTGTAATAGGCGAAGGCAGGGTTAGTGGCAAGTGCAATGGTGACCGTGCTGGAAGATGCGATTGAACTACCACCGAGAGTGAATGCCTCGTAGGGAGCATTGAACACGGCGTTCTGAGAGACGGCTGAGTTTCCTTGGTTGCCCTGAAAACCTTGGTTTCCCTGAGGCCCTTGAGGAAGGGTAAAGTTGAATACGCCCTGACCAGCAGTTGCGGAGACGTTGGTGACGATTGCAGGGTTGGGGTACGCCGTTGTGGTGACCGTACCGACGGCAATGGAAGATTGGTTACCTTGAAATCCTTGGTTACCTTGGAAACCTTGATAACCCTGAGGCCCAATCAAGGTTGACTGGGCACCTTGGATACCCTGTACGCCCTGAACTCCTTGCACCCCTTGGATACCCTGATTGCCCTGAAGTCCCTGTGAGCCGACGACGGCGGTAACCCACGAGCCGATAACGAGCGGAGTTGATGTGGTGATACCCGTTGAGTTGGCAACAAGAATGTTGGTCGAACCTACAATCTGCGTAATGACCGTGTTTACACCAGCGGACGCATTCTCCACTGACATTCCGACAGCCATACCAGTGGTAGAGGTGAAAGTAACGTTATTCGGGGCACCACCCACAAAGACGGGCGTAAACGGAGACCCAGATACTGGGACAAAATACTTCAGTTGTGCCATTTCACTGCGCCTTTCGGATTAGTTCCAAAACCATCTGAAGTTCTTGCTCAACGGTCAAACCGTCTTTGATTACGAGGTCTGCGTCAGGCGTTTCCCACATGGCGTTGGTGTCGGGGTATGGACTTGACCCTATTCTATCTACCCAAATCAAGAAGTCTGGTTCGCCAAATGCTTCACGGGTGTCTGCCGTCGGGCAAACAAAATCAACGACGACGGTGAACTCTTGTTCCTCAAACAGACGAGCCATTCCACCAAGACGACGTGCTTGCTCGATGCGGTCTGCGTGCGAGAAGCCAAGGTCGTTACTAACGTGCTTGCGAACTGCGTCTGCGTTGAGGTGAATAGCGCCAAGCCATTCTGACAGCGCCTCTGCAAGAACTGTTTTCCCAGCCGTCGGAAGCCCGATTATCTGGATAATCACTGTCCCTGCTTCCAAAACAACGAGTTGTCCATGTAGATTTCACTGTCCGCTTCCGTCATTTTCTGAAGGCGCTTGACTTGCGAATACGACAGACTGTTGAAGGTCAACTGGCTCTGCGTGTTGGCATTGTAGTTCGGCATGGTGTATTTGGCGTTGATGAGGTCGGGCAGGTCAAACCGTGTGCAGATTGCTTTGCGAACGTCCTCTAGCGTTTCACCATTGAGTTGGTTGTCACGGAGAAGCACGTCCACTCGCTTGACGTTCGTGCGCACCAGTTCGCCGTCCACCTCGATTGGCTTGGTGTTCAAGTCATTCAGTGGCACTGGCGGTACCCCGTCCCACGAGTAAACGAACATCTTGCTCTGGTAGTTGGTTAGTGCTACTTCGTACTCATCAAGCCACTCGTCAAAGGTGAAATAATCGTCCATAATCTGCGTGCGAATGTGGGTGTAGTGGCTGACGAGACGACGCATTGGCTCTCGGATTGAACTGATGACAAACGTCTCGTCGTCAACGTCCTTCCAACCGTAATGTTGCTGGCTTCCAGTGGTGAAAAGTTCGTGTCCTTCCACGCCGTGGGCGTAGACCAAAGGGTCAAGCAGGGCAGACTTGATGTACGTTCCGCCTGCTTTTGGAATGTGGTGATGGAAGATTTCCATTAGGCGATTGGGTTGGGATTGGGCGCAAAGGGAATGGCGCTAAGGGTCTGTGGTGGAATAAAGTTTGCGCCGTCGTATGTCCAACCGACATTTGGAACGATGTCGTCATTGGTTACGTCAATGATGTGCGCCGAAGAGGTGAACGACGTAGCGAGCGTGTCGTCCGTGTTGAGGACGAGCGTTACGTTTCCACCAGCGTCTACGAATGCGATTACTGCGTTTGCCATTAGTTGACCACCTCGTTTGTCGTGGTATTTACATTAGTTGACGGGAAGTTGCGAGTAAGACCAGCGATGCCCCACACGATGCGCACCGCCCCACCGCCTGCGCCAGCCTGAATGTTGGCGGCTAGGCTAGGGCTGTTTACCGACCCAGAGGCTGTGGTTCCGCTGTACGTCGAGTTGACCGTGAAAGAAGATGCGTTAGCACTGGTAATCAGGTACGTCCCGTTATAGGTGGCATTGATGCCACCTAGGTAAACGAACTGCCCTGCCTTGAAGGTGTTTGAGGCAGTAACAGTTGTCACGCTTCCGTTCCCAGTTATTGTGACGGGATTTATGAGCGTTGATGTTCCACCACCACTTGCAGTTCCTACCTGCACCGTGTACGTTTGATTTGGAACGACTGAGTAGTTGTTGATGTATGCCAATGCTCCACCACCGCCAGAAGCAATGCTTGCAAAGGTAGTGGTCTGCCCAGCGCCACTGTACGGCGGACTTGGGACGCTAAACCCTGCGCCACCGCCGAACGCTCCACCGCCACCCGAACCGCCGTAGTCAAGAGTTGGTGATTGGTAGTTGCTCCAAGAGACACCTATACCGCCAGCAAGCCCATAAGTACTCGTGTCTGAAGCGCCAGCCGTGCCCACCGTGTCTATTTGATTGCCACTTGCGTCCGACTGTCCGCCGTTTCCACCAGCAGAACTTCCGCTACCGCCACCTGTTCCGCCCGACGCAACGTTGGAAGCAAAGGTGCCCTTTGCCCCACCCGTTCCTGAGTAGCCAGAGTTTGCGCCATACACGCCCGTTCCGCCACCACCACCGCCGCCGCTCACTCGTGCGCTGTTTTGGTAGTAGCCAGACCCGCCACCACCGCCGCCGTCGGTTGACGTTCCGCCTGCACTTCCGCCACCGCCAGTATTTAGTGTCGAACCGCCTGCACCGCCCGTGGAAGAGTATCCGCCTGCGCCACCGCCACCTGCACCGTTGTAGGCGTTGCCAGCACCGCCTGAGCCACCAGTTCCTGCCAAAACCGTGCCACCCGTACCGTTGGCTTTTCCACCAGAAGAAGCCACAATGCTTGCGTTTCCAAAGTACGAAGTTCCGCCGCCGTACAATCCACCGCCTGCGCCAATGCACACAATGCTGACGTTGTACACACCTGCTGGGCACGTCCATGTGTACGTTTGCACATTGTTTGATGCCGTGGAAGAAAGGGAGTACTGAGTTGCCGTGTAAAGGTGCGAGCCAGTTGATTGGTTGAATTGAACGGTTTGGAACTCACCGTAAGCGTCCACCGACATCTCTGCTCGTGCTGAAATGATGGGGGACATTAGTACTTATTCAGGTTTAGGAGTAGCGTCCAAGTATTGGTGCCCGTACAGATTACGTTGATGACGTACACATCGAGGGTAGAAACGTCCGCACTAGACCACGCCATTCCACCTTGGTAGTACGACGTGATGCCGTTGTTCGTAGCACCTTGCGCTGGGAGAGTGGTGAACGATGCGGTTGACGTTGCACCCGTGGCTGGATTTGTTACCGAGAAGGACGACGACGTGGCGCTGAGGACAACCCACGAACCGTTGAAGTTGCTGTTTCCTGTCGCACCCGTAATGTACACTTCCTGCCCTGCTACCAGAGAGTTGCTGGCAGTGTAGGTAACAACGCCACCCGTATACGAAATGGCAGAGATGGCAGTCGAAGCGCCCGCTTGGTATCCGTTCACTGAAATGTTGCTGGGCAAGTACGCAGTTGCCGAGTTGTTGACCATGAGGGCAACTGTGATTGACTGACCAGCAGTAGTTGGAGCATTTGTCAAGTTCAACTGCCACGGAGCGGTTGGTGAATACGAGTTGTAGTAGTACACCGACTGGGTGTTGAGAGGGATTGACGCTGGGACGGCGTTGCTCAACTGCGCCGTCGAGAGGTTTACGCTTTCGATTGGTGAAGCGATGATGGGGAAGTTGATGATGGGCGAAGTCAGGGTCTTGTTCGTAAGGGTCTGAGAAGCCGTCGTTCCCACAACCTGCTGGGCAATACTGGCTGGGTCGTAGGTGGACGTACTCATGTTTCCACCACCCTGAGGGCCTTGAGTACCATTCCCCGAAGCGGTTGTGTCTAGCCAGAGAAGCGTCGTGTCGTATGGGGGCAGACCGTTGCCAGAGGTGAAAATGCCTTGCGCACCTTGGTTACCTTGGTTTCCTTGATTACCCTGATAGCCCTGCGCACCGCTGGTTCCATTTGTGCCTGCCTGACCCTGTGGGCCTTGTGGCAAAGTGAAGTTGAACAGTCCTTGCCCAGCAGTCACACTGACGTTTGTGACGACGGCGGGATTGGCGTATGACGTGGTGGAAACAGTGCCGACGGCGATTGAGGATTGGTTACCTTGGAACCCCTGATTTCCTTGGACACCCTGAAGCCCCTGATTGCCCTGATTTCCTTGGTTACCCTGTGCCCCTTGATAAGTGACTTGTTGGGCAGTGAAAATAACCCCAGGAGTTGCTGGGACGGTGGGGCTTGTCTGCGAACCTGAAGTGGTGATGGCAATAGTTGTACTAGACGGTGCCCACATCAACTGAATGTAGTCGTTTGCATTGGCGTTGACTATGTAGTTGATAGAGGCGATTAGTGCGCCAGAACCGCCGTGGCTATTTCCTGAGACGTTGTAGATGGAGTTGCTTTCAACAACGTCAACACCGTTTTGGCGTATCCATACGTCCACGTTGTCGGAGTTACTGTCCGAGTTGGTGAACTGGATTGAGTACTGAACGTTGTACGTTCCTGCGTTGCCAAACGTAACTTTGTTTCCACCAACAATGGTCACGCCGTAGTTGGCAACTGTTGTGTTGATGTTTACGATGTTGGCAACAGTCGTGGAAGAAACGGTTTGCGTAGTTGTGTCGTAAGCAGAAAGGTAGTTGGCGATTACACCACCAGCACCCTGAATACCCTGCGGCCCTTGTGGGCCGACGGAGTTGGTCTGAATGAACGAGATGTTGTCGGTGCCAATGCGAATTGAGCCGTCAGGATTGGAACCGTTGCCATTCTCAATCCATGCCGTTCCTGCATAGACCGTTCCGTCGGTAACGAAAACGTAGTCGCCTTCTTCGACCTGACCAACGAGGTGATTGTCGTAGTCGGTAGCACGGGTCAGTTTCCATTTTGCCGATGACGAGCCAGTGGCGGTGACTGTGTAGATGCCGTTTTGGGTTTTGTCAGACTGACCAGCAATAAGAACACGGTCACCGACTGCAAGGTAAGGGGTGGTGTAACCATCAATCGAAAGGGTGCCGTTCGTCGTCGCAACAATGTATGCCCCGACACCCGTACCGTTTTCAGCGTCTGCACTACCAGCCGTGTATGAAGGAGAGTTTCCAAGGGGCGTAGTTTGGACTGCCTCACACGATTGGTGGGCGTTCAGCGTTGAGGAAGCGCCTTGGACACCTTGCGTTCCTTGGACACCTTGCGTTCCTTGATTTCCTTGATTTCCCTGTGAGCCAGTGTTACCTTGTACACCTTGCACGCCCTGTGTACCTTGCGCACCAGTGTTACCAATTAGCCCTTGATTACCTTGGAACCCCTGATTGCCCTGTACGCCCTGTACTCCTTGCGTACCCTGCACTCCTTGTACGCCTTGTACGCCGTTATTGCCGCTGTTGCCTTGGTTTCCCTGTAGACCTTGCGAACCAACCGCACCCGTAAGGAAAAGGGTGTTTGGGCTACGAGGTACACTGTCGCCAACCGAGTAGTCAACCGTAAAGATGACGTAGGCGCTTGCTGGAAACGTTCCGTCTACGGTTGTCAAAATGCCTTCTGCATAGTTTGTTGTAGGCGCTGATTGAGCGCACAGTCGAACTCGCTGACCAACTTGAAGTGCGCTAAAGCCGTAAGGATTTCCACTGTTGAATGGAGTGGAAATTGTTAGCGTTGTTCCGACAAGGCTCGCCCCATAGGTAATGGGTTGATTGTTGTTTACAACTGGCGTGTACCCAACACCTTGGAAGCCTTGGCTTCCCTGTGTCCCTTGACTTCCTTGCGTCCCCTGAAAGCCTTGGGTACCTTGGGTACCTTGGGTACCCTGCGTGCCCGTAGAACCCCACTGAAGCCCTGATGCACCAACAGTGAGCACTTGTCCCGTAGAGCCTTGTGGCAGTCGAGCGAGTGAGTTGGCACCTGAGCCAATGAGAAGGTCGCCAGATGCGACGATTTGCCCAACGGTTTCAGCAACGGCGTAGTTTGCCTCTGAGATGTCCGTCGAGGTCATGATTGGAACAACGGACGCACCCGAAGCGTGCGACATTCCAGTACCCGACGTAGCGGTGTCAAACGCACGCACCACGCCCGTCAAAGTGACATTAGAACCTGACCAGTTGTAGACGTTGGCTGGGACGTAGATGTGCTCTTCGAGCGACGTTCCGTAGTCGAGGGCGAGGTAGAAACCGCCGTTGATGCCAAGTCCTGCCCACGAGCCGATGCCTGCCGAGAAGGTCAGGTAGATGGTGGTATCCGTGGCCCCGATGGGCGACGTTAGAAGCGCAGCGTATGGTTCGCCCGTGTAACTGTTGAGCGAATAGGGAGTTCTTGCCATTTCAGCCCCTAAGGGTTATCCCCTTAGTTGCTCAGCAACCAAGTAGGCGTAACCTTCAGGGTGTCGTTCGCTCCAAGGGTCGGGCCTGCATTGGTTGCTGAACCATCTGCGAAGTTGGCGGCGTAGTAAATGTTTCCTGTCGTGGTGCTGGAAACGGCATCCGTAATGAAGTAGCCGTTCGCCTGAGGCCACGAACCAGTCGCCGTGAACGTAACCTGACCGCCCGTTGACTTTTCACCATTCACGGTGTCACCGATGAGAACGGTTGCGCTAGTCGTGTGCGATGAGGTGAAGGCGGAAGAAACCGTTACCGTCGAGCCAGAGATACCCGTAATGACTTTGAGTTCCGAGGTACCAGTGCTGTCGAAGTTGGCGGTCATACCAATGGCGACACCCGTGGTCGAAGAAAGCGAAGCAGTCCACGAGCCAGAAGCGATTGAGGCGCTAGGCGTGGTGGAAAGAACTGGCGAACCAGCGTTGTATGCAGTAGCGGTTGCAATGGCAGCAAAGTTGACAGACTGGCGGCTGTAACCCGATGCGGCGGTGCCAGAAGCGCCCCAGATTTCGTAACCCGAAGAGTTCAACGTGGCGAGGGTGACCGTAGCGGCAGGAACCGTGGTACCAGAGAAGTTAGTGAAAAGACCAAGGTAGTAGGTCGGGGCGGTACCAGAAGGCGTGGTGCCAGTAGGCACGGCAAGTTGGTTGAAAATCTTTGTCAAGCCTTGGTTGAAGAATACCTGAGCCATGTCTACTCCTAGGGGTTTGCGCTGTGTCTATTCTGCCACAGGATTGGTGAAATGAAGCCCTTTACTGCTGGGCATCGCCCATGAACGTGCGCAGTTCATGGCTCAACTTCTTGACCTCACGAAGTTCTACTTCGAGGCGGTGGAGTACTTCGGCACTCTCCTTAGAGATTTGCAAGTGCGACAAGGCTTGCTCTGCGGAGACGGCATCGGCTCGCTTGGCGGCAATCAGCAGAATCGCCCCTTGCAAGCCAGCCAACATCGAGAGGAAGAGATTTAGCAAGATGAACGGGTACGGGTCGAACCCCTTGTTGTTCAGCCAAAAGACATTGACCGCTGCCCAGATTGCCATGAACACCAAGAATGTGCCCACGAATCCCCATGAACCCATTTTGTTGCGCACCGCATCCGCAGCCTTTTCACCACGGGTTAGTTCGCCACCCGTGCGGACAAATGGGTGGTCGTTCCAAGGGTTGTTTGCGTCGTACCAGTCGGGAAGCGTCCCGTCAGTCCACTCATTTGACATGAATGACCTCTGCTCTGGTGATGATGTTGACGTTGGTTAGTCTCTCCAGCATTTGCGCAGGGGGACGATTGGGGTAGATGGCGTAAGTTTCCAATCCTGCCGCTACTGCCGCAGCCATTTCCACCTTCGCACCCTCGCTGGTTGCCCACCCCATGAGAACGGCGATTGCGTCGCACTCTAGGAGTTCCTTCAGGTGCGCCCTAAACGCCTCTGAGCGGCCCACAGTCTCGTCTGGGGTATCTCTGCCCCCAGTTGGGTTGTAAACGTCGTATCCTGCCCTCTGAAGGGCATCTGACGCTTTGTTGAAGGCTGGGAAGTTGCCCTGAGGTATGCCACGCATTGCGCCACTGATGTAAAACTTCATAGGCGACCTGCGTTACGGCTTTCTACCTAGTGGTTTTCTTAGCGACGGGCTTCTTGGAAGGAGCCTTCTTGACGGGAACCGTTTTCACCACGGGAGCCTCTTCTGGCTCAACCGTTGCGGTGAGTTCGGCAATCTCGTCGCTGCTCAACTTGACGAGGTAGTCGGTGCTGACAAGCGCCTGCAAGTTCGCCCAGTTGGAAGCGTCAACAAGTTCATTGACCTTGTAGTCAAAATCACCTGCGGACAGCAACTTTGTAACACGGTGTGTTGGAGTACTCATGAGATTTAGCGTACCACAGTAAAGCAAAATCCCCCCCGAACCCGAAGGCCGAGGGGGATTTCACTGAACTGCTTTGGAACTTAGATAATCGAGTTCCAGAAGAAGCCGAGGTCGGCGGCAACAACCTTGTCGTCGAAGGCGATTTCACCTTCAACACGGTCAGCCTTCAACTCTTCCATGCGGAAGCGTGAAACACCAACCGTGGTGCCGAGGCCACCCGAAACGCCAGTCCACATGAACGTGTAACCAGCCGAAGGGGTCATCAGACCAGGGTTAGGAGCCGAGTAGCACAACAGAGCGTTGTTGTTGGCGGTGAAGTTGTACGAGCCAGTCAAGCCTTCGTCAGCCGTGTTCACGACTGCCTTGGCGACGAGCACACGGTCAAGACCGAAGAGTTGAGCAATCAAGTCCTCGGTGATGATGGCACCAGCCTGCGTGTACTTGTAGCGGTCAACCAGCGTGGGGTGAGCCTTCAACTTCTGAAACACGGGGTACGAGAGCACGAGCGTGTTGGGTTCGTAACCAGTGTTCTGAAGAACCTGATACTTGGCCCACTCGATGTCCACGATAGGCAGACCGTTGGAGTAGTCAGACCACTTGATGGTCTGCGTCGTACCAGCGGTACCTGCGCCAGCGGTTACACCGATAGCGTCGGTGCCCCACACGCCACCCTGAAAGAAGTCCTGCGCCCACTGAATCTCACGGCGGAGAAGCAGACGCTGGGTGACGAACTGCGTCGCTTCCATGTCGGGGTTGAGGGGGTTGTCGGCGTTAGCACGGGTCTGGTCGCCAATGTCCTTGTGGAAGGCGAACACGTCGGCCTGATAGGTGTCCGTGGTGAGGCCGTAACCTGAACCAGCGGAAGCCGTACCGTCGGCACGACGCTGAGCCTCGTCACGGAACCAGTCGTCCTTGGTGTACTTGAAGTAGAGGTTTGACTTCTTGTCCACTGGAACGACAGGGAAAACCTTGTCCGCAATGAAGTTGTTGGTGTTCTGCAAGTACGCAACCGAAATGTTCGTCAGGATTGCGTCAATGTGAACGTTGTTTACTGATGGCTGTGGCATGTTATTTCACAGTCCTTTCTAGATAGCACGCACGGCGGCGGCAGCCGACAGAGCGAGGGTGATAACGTCACCAGCAGCCGAGGCTGGGGTGAGCGCAGTACCGACGACAAACGGAATCGTCGTTGACGTGACGTTCGTACCCGACAGGTAGAACGTGGTCGAAACCGCACGACCTGAACTGTCAACCGTGATGGGAGCGCCAGCGGTAACGGCAGCGCCAGCAATCACCTTCGTGATGCCCGAAATCGTGATTTCGGCCTCAGAGTTGCCCTCAACACCAGCGTTGGAGTTCAACTTGGTGATGGGCTGGTTCTGAAGAACACCGACGGCACGGTCAGAAGCAGCCGTGACGAGGGTGGCAACAGGGCCGTTCTGGTAGGGCTGCGACGAAGGGGTCACGTTGGCGGTGACGGTAGCCGAGGTCAGCGCCAGAACCGAGAGGTTCACGGCGGTGATGTTGGTACCACTGTAGGTAATGCCCGTGATGAAGGCACCAGCAGGAATCTGCGAGGTACCAGCAGCAGCGGTGACGGGAGCGCCAAGGACGATTCCAGCACTCGACGCAACAGTGATGCCAGTAATCTGGCTGCTGTTGGTGGTCGTGGTACCAGTGAAAGCGGCGGACGACAAGCCTGCAACCTTCACGAACTTGAACTGTGGCGAGGACGACACGATTCCGTTGGTGATGGTTGAGTTCAGGGTGTTGTCAGCCGTCATCGTAATCTTGACGGCGTATGGATTCTGCTCGAAAGCCATGGCTTAGCGACCTTTCTCGTTGAGGTAAGACGTGTACAGGTCGGGGTTGCTCTGGGCGACAGACATCAGCGCAGCCTCGAACGAAGGAGCGGTGCCAGAGGCAACAGCGGCCTTAGCAAGCGATTCCATCTTCGAGAAAGCGTCGTCGGTCATGACGGGAGCGTCCGAACCAACCTCAGTGAAAACAACGTTGGTTTCCACGAGGGCGTTAGCACTGTCGAGGGCCTTGACGATTTCACCAGCGAGAACGCCGTCTACTTCTGAAAGGCGACGAAGGGCAGGGCCAACAATCGTAGGGTCAATGTTGAGGTGCGACCAGCCAGCAGCCTTGATGACAGCAGCCTCATCAGCACGAGCCTCACGCTCGGCAATAAGGGCAGCCTCAGAAGCAGCAGCCTTGCGAAGGGCAGCCTCGGCGTTAGCCGAAGCCTCGTCCAGCATCTTGCGAATAGCCTGTGGCATCGCCTTGATGATGTCAGCCTCGCTCGCAGCCTCAGGAACGATGACAACATCGGTCATCTCTGAAACTTCAGACATAGTTTTCTCCTTGAAAACTTTGAGGGTTTCCAAAACAGCGTTCGCTGCCTTGGCGGTGTCCAGTGAAATCTCGTCTGCTTCGATTTCCTCAGCAGGCAACTCGGTTACCTCTTCAACAGGGGCAACTTCGTCCGAGACTTCAGTGGGACGGAGTTCGTCAAGCACCGCTTCAGCATCCGCAGGGCTTGCCGACTTCATGACGACCCAACCATCGTGCAGGTGCGCAGGGTGGTCAACACCCGACGTTTCCTTGATGCTCAGTTTCACGAGTTTGCGAGCCATTCGCTTCTGCTTTCTACGACTTGACCAAACGGGAACCCGTAGGTCTTGACATAGTGAACAGTAGAGGCAGTTTTGGAAATGTCAAGTGTCAAATACTTGACACGACGAAAGACGACTAGAAGGGGTCGTCGGGGGTGGTGGAATAGAGGGGGCAGATGTCCTTGAACGAGCACCACTTATCGCACAGATTGTTGGCGATTGGTGGAAAGTAGCCAGCGTTGTACCAGCCCTCAATCTTCGCCCACGCCTCTCGGACACGGCGCTCTGCGTAGCGGACATCTTCGTCGGTGACATCAATCACCAGCGTCTTGCCAAACTGAACGTAGAGCAGTCGAATCTGCTTGGGGCGCTCTCCAAGAACTTGCTCACACAGGTAGGCGTAAATCTTGGCAGGTAGAATGGCTGCCGCTTTGTACTTGTCGGTAGGGACTTTGCCAGTCTTGTAGTCCACAATCACCAACGAGCCGTCAGGGTCACGGTCTAAGCGGTCTAGGATGCCACGGAGCGTCCACCCGCCCATGTCTACGTCCATCTTGATTTCGATGCCTTCTGAGGTGATTTTCTCTGGGTTCTCCATCGTGAAGTAGGTGCGGATGTACTTGGCGAGGTCACGGGCGAACGTTTGCACGCCGACCTCATCGAGTTCCATTTCACCAGCAATCTCGTCGCTCACGAGCGTGGGGAATAACTCACGCATCACTTCGAGGGTGTAGTCGAGGGTGCGGAGTTCGGGTGTCTCGGTGGTTCGCAGGAACACGGTTTCCAGCACTTCGTGGAACACGGTGCCACGGTAAGTCGCCATCTTCTTCGCCTCTGGGAGACGCTCGATGGTGGAATACTGATACTGGCGTGGACACGTCTCGATTTGGTTCACTCGGCTAGGTGATACGCCATAGGGCTTTTCGCCTAGATACACAGGAACGCTCGACACGATGTCAACCTTATCAGTTGGGTGATGCTAGATGGTGGACTGCGTAATGGGGCTGATGAACGTGTTGTATTCGATTGACGACTTCAACACCCGTGCCATCTTTTCACCAGTGCGCAACGCTTCTTTGCGGTTCTTGCAGTAGATGGAGAAGTCGGAGACGGGGGTTATTACACCAGTGAACGCTTCGTTACGGATGAGACGCAGTTCGCCGTACTCTCTGTTCTGCCAAGCGACCAAACGGTAAGGGCCTAACTTGGCTTCCTGTTGACCGAAGTCATCAGGCTCAGTCCATTTCAGCAACTTACGCAACTTCAACGGCAGAACCCGTGGTTTCCTCGGCGTACTGGACAAGGTGGCTGGCGGTAGCAAGAGTGCTCAGACTGTCAATCTGGCCTTCCAACTTGGTGATGTGGTCGCCTGCCTCGATGATGGCCTTGGTGAGGCGTTCGTTGTCGGCTGCCAACTGCGTAAGCGTGGCGCTCTGCTTGTGGGCGAGGTTGATAAGGGCGGTGATGTCATTGTCGTCAGGGGTGCCCTGCACGACGGCCTTCATGATGCGTTCGGTCAGTTCGTCTAGGTTGCTGCTCATAACACTCTCCTTGGTAGGGGGGTTGCCTAACTCTAGTGTATCACCACTATTTGTAAAGTCAAACATCCCCAACGTATCGGAGCACGGCGGCGTTCTCGAAGGTCGTCTTGGCGGTGTATTCCACCTCAGTTGTCTTGCCGCAGTCGTTGCACTGAAGGGGCATGGGGTTAGCGATTTTGCGAACTCGCCAGTCGTGGGCGCAGTATCGAACATCACCATTGTTGACGAGGCGTATGTTGCGCCCCTTGGAGCCAAACTTGATTAGCCCTTGTCGCTCTAGTTCTTTTAGGTGAACCGACACAGTGGACGTTGAGGTCACGCCGACGGCGGCGCAGATGGCTCGATACGTCGGGGCGTAGCCGAGATTATCCCAGTGCCAGCCGATGTATTTGAGTATCTTGTCCCGTGTACCTGTAGCCATTCACCACAGCGTAGCAGGGTTTAGTTATTCGGCGTGAGTGTTGGCAAGCATGCCAGTGGCGGTATCAGCATTGAAGGAAGCGATTGCCGCCCTCTGAGCCAAAGCCTGCGCCTCAGGGTCTTTCTCGTATGACGCTTGTCCGCCCAATGGGGCGATGTGGTCGAGAATGGCCTCGTGAGCCTGCGCTGCATCGAGGTGGGCCTGAATCGCACGGGTCGCACGCATGCGGTCACCGTTAGACATTTCACTGCTGTGCTTTAGAACCATGTTCTTGATTCCTTCGGCGGTGGTGCGGTGAATCTGGGCGAGGGGCTTGGTCAGGCCATTGGAGATGCCGATGCCACGAGCGAAGTTCTGGGCGTTGGTGGAAAGGAAGTGTGCGCTGCTCACGGCCTTTTCCATGTCTGCACCCGACTGCCACTGGTTGCCGTGGAAGGCGTGTCCCTTCACGTCACCCTTGGCTATTTCACCAACCTTGGCCCAGTTTGGGGCAAGTGCGTCTGTTGAGAAAGGGTTGGTCATGGTCACTCCTTAGTGGTTTCGGAACTCTGCGCCCGTGTCAGCGCCAGTGTCACGACTTAGATTTTCGGCAACGGTGCTTGCGCCTCGTGCAAGCATGGTGTTGTCACGGAGAATAGGACTTGTTGAGCCGCTTGCGTGTTGTTCGGCAACCCAGTTGTGAAGTTCTGCGGCGTGGTCGTGGGCGGCGATTGCCGACTTCAGAGCGCCCTGCTTCTCAGGGTTAGTCTCCTTGGCAAGGGCGTTTTTCAGCACTTGGCTGGCAATGCCGTGCTCGAAGGCTGCTGCACGGTGGGCGTTGGCGATTTGTGCGCCAGTACCACCGTGCTGAACAAGGTCACGAGCGTGCGAGGCAGCCATGAGAGCAGACCAGCCAGCGCCGTCCCGTCGTACATGGTCAAATCCCTTGTCGAAGGGGTTTGAGGCGTACTGATTGCCGTGAAACTCGTGGCCCTTTACGTCGCCCTTCGTCACAAAAGACTTTTCAGCACCAGAGAGGATGACGTTGCCGTCGGTCACGCCTGCATTGCGACCAGACGTTGCCTTCATGGTTGCATCGGCGGCCTTCAGGGTGTTTTCAGCACTGGGGTTGTCGGCAGCGGCGTAGTGTGCGGCTGCTGCGGCTTCGTGCAACTTGGCGGCACCCTCTTCCATTGCGTATGAACGCCCGTTGGGGTTGTGGTAACTGGCGGCAAGTTGACGCATGCGGCCTGCCTCTTCGAGGTGCATACGAGCCATGCGGTCATGGGCCATGGTGGAAACGGTTGGCAACTTTTTGCCTGCGCTCGCTGCCATCTGCGACGCTCGGTCACGAAGTGAGTTCAGAGCATCCCGTGTTTCACCCGTGGAACGAGCCGTGTATTGGTTGCCGTTGAAAGCATGGCCTGCCAACTCGTACTTCAGGATTTCACTGGCGGACTTCCAAACTGGAACCAGTGCGTCAGTAGAGAAGGGGTTTTCCATTAGAGGTTTCCCATGCCTTTCGTCATTTCATCAGCGTTGGCGCTGGCGTAAGAAGCGTTTTCCGAAGCGTCCTTAGCCGAAGCAACAAGAGCGTTCATCTTGTTGCGAGAAACCGTGCTACCCGTGGCTGGCTTGATTGACTGCGTAGCGACCTTTGCTGAAGCGGAAGAAGCCTTGATGTGTGCATCTGAGGCGGCGTTGTGAGCGTCAATCGCCTTGCGTGCTGCGCCCCACTTGGAGAGGGGGATTTTCGCACCCTTCATTCCTGCCTCGATTGCCTTAGCAGCCTCTCGGTGGGCAAAAGCAATGTTGCTGTGTTCGCCAGCCGAACCAGCGCTGTTTCCGCCACGCACGTCTTTGAGCGTCTGTAGGGCGTGGTCACGAAGTTCACCAGAAGCAGTGGTGTACTGGTTCCCGTTGAATGCGTGCCCAGCAGTCTCGTATTTCACCACGGGGTAGCGAGAGAGGGATTTGAGTAGTTCGTCGGGGTGGAAGCCAGATGACACGAAGTTCTCCTTGTCGGGATTTCTACCTCAGATACTACGCCACGATTTCCTAAACCGATGTTCCAAAACCCCATTGACGGTGGTGATAAACGGTGCTAGACTTCGCCCGACTGACTTGGGGGCGCTGGACACAACGCCAAGTACATTCACACCGACCCCTGCCGAAAGGTGGGGGATTCGGTTTATTGGGGCCTGTTTGCGTCCCAAAGTGAGGTGAAATGGCCTCGCTCCGCTTCGCCAATGTGCTCCAAGAGCAGGTATCCATCGAGATGGTCTGTCTCGTGCTGAAAGATGCGAGCGAGCAATCTTTCCCCTTCAATCCTGTACTGGTTCCCGTCAAGGTCAAAGGCCGTCAAGGTCGCTTTGTACGAGCGGCTGATTTGCCACCCGAACTTGGGCACCGACAAGCAGCCTTCGGGCGTGACTTCGATGTCAAGGGGGTCAGTGAAAACCTCTGGGTTGATGGCGACGTGAGCGCCCGTGCCGTCGCCGCTGTCCCAAACGAACATGCGGTGCGAGTAGCCGATTTGGTTGGCGGCAAGCCCGACACCGAGGTGAAAGTACATGGCCTCAACCATCTCGGCGGCAATCATCTTTATGTTGTCTGTGATTTCACTGACTGGGGTCGTGGGGGCTTCCAAAATGGGGTCGCCGTAGAAACGCACGGCTGGGATGTTCACCGTGCGCCCATTTCTCTCTTCGCCTCTTCGAGCAGTTCGGCGGTGAAGTCCTCTGGCGACAGTTCGGTCTTGGCGTGGGACATCAACTTGCCGCAAGCGATGCTGAACGCCCATGTGTACAGGCTGAGTTCCTCGTCGAGGTGCGTCAACTCCTTGCGGTAGCCGAGAACCATCTGGTCGTGCTTGGCAATCAGCCCTGCCATCCCAGTGCGCATGGTAGCCAACTTCTCTTCGAGGTCGGCAATCTGCTTCGACTTACGCACGGTACTTCTCTGGCACTGGGCCTGTGTACGGAGCGCCGTTCAGGTCTGAGGTGAACGGGAAACGTGTCGAGCACTGCTGGCACATGACGTAGGTCTTAGCGCCTGCGTTCATCAGAATCCACTTGTGGAAGGCGCAACTAGCCATGCTGAACCGTCATGACGTACTTGCTGGCGTTGGCTGTGAACGCTTGCGCCTCTTCCTTCGTGGCGAAGTCGGGCGATGTCATAACGGTGTAGTAGTAGCCATCACCACCTTGGTAGGTCTTGAAAAAGAACCCGTTGCCATTCCAAATCTCGACGACTTTACTCATCAATAAACGCCTTCATGTCTTGCGCCAGTTCTTCCCACTGCTCTGGTGAACCGAGACGAACGACGTGCAAGCACACGTCCGTGCCGTTCTCCATGAGGTCTGCTTCCGTCTCCGTCAAGGGCACGCCCTCGTGAGTTTCGCATACCTGCTCGGAGCAGAAGCCATTGTCAATCCCGTGCTGAAGCCACTCGTCAAAGTTCACGAGGGTTACTCTATCAGAGTGGCGTTACCAGCCGTGACCGCAACCGTACTGGTCGGGGACGTAGTTGCCCACGCCGTCGCTCGCCTGAATGCGTCGGGCGACAGTGACCTGCTGAATGGGGGTAGCGTCCGAGGCGTTCTGGGCGAACTGCGTTCCGCCAAAGCGAACCCAGTTGTAGTTGGTGATGCCAAGTCCGCCTGAGTAGACGCTCCCACGGACGTGCCAGTTCCCGCCTTCTTCGCACTGGTTGACCTTCGCCCACTGGCTCATAACGTATGGCGTTATAGACGATGCCCAATCGTGCGCTACGGGCTTCCTAGCGACCTTGTGGTGAACCACTGGGGTTGCGAGGTGCGGACGGATACCAAGGGCGTGGGGCAAGGGACGGCTTCCGCCGAACCAGAGGATTGTAATCATCTTGGGCGCAGTCGTCCGAGCGGCGAGGTGATGGGCCACCTTGGGCGCAGCGTGGAACGTTCCTACGACAAGGGAGACTACGACTGTCAGTGCGAGGAAGCCACCTCGCACCGTGCCTAGCACGAGCCTGCCTTGGTAGAGGGATAGAACGGTACCGCTATTGGGTTGCTGGACACAACGCACTCCTTTGGTTGCCCATTGGGGGATGCACCAGTTTACCCGAATGTGACGGATAAGGCAAGTACTAAGCGATTTCCTTGCAAATAAAGGGTTTTGCCCACACCGTCGAGGTGATAGAAAAAAAACATGCAAAAAGACTTGACAGATGTCACACGGGGGTGCCATACTGGTTAGGTAAGAAAGCAGCAGTGCCGAGGTGCGCTTGTAAAGTCCCCACGAGAAAGTGGTCGAGCAAGCCGAAGGCCAGCCTGTGAGCCGTACCACCTGTTTGCGACACGGGCGCATTCAGTAAGGCCGTAGGGAGTTCGGAGCGAACTACGGCGAGGTGGGTACGGAACTCCTAGTGGGGGTGAGTGTTAGGCGTGAGGAAAAGCGCAAACCACCGAACCGCAAGGGGTAGGGTCGGGCGCTCGTTGGGAAACGGGTAGTCCGCCAGTGACATCAGTACGGAAAACCAAGGCTACCGAGTTAGAAGTCCCCTCAGCAAAGGCTGGGGGGATTTTCTATTTGTAGACCTCGTTCAGCACTTGATAGTGGAGTTGGCTTGCCTTGTCGTCGTCGCCTGCCTCGTGCGCCTCTTGCTCTTGGGCGAGCAGTTTGGCAGCCTTGTCACTGAGGTGTTCTTCCTTGGGCTTCGTTGCCTTTTGGAACGGGAGCAGGGCGTACTTGGCCCAGATTTCGCCAGCGGTTTTGGAAACGTCGCCTTTTTGGACTGGGCTTTCCCAAACAACTGCGTCGGGGTTCCAGATTGAGTAGTTCGTGTGGTCTTTGGGCTGCGAAATGTCTTGTTGTGAAACTAGGGTCATCTTGCCATCTACGTTTGCGGTCTTTCCATCCTCTTCGTTGGTTAGGCCGCTTGTAAATAACTTCGCTCCATCTCTAAGTTTCCCACGGAG